>Ga0315278_10000175_pt1 | contig 57364 bp, 55 predicted proteins | sample YL17G06_0_MG_FD_203880 | JGI IMG/M metagenome (GOLD analysis project Ga0315278, IMG submission 203880) | Sediment microbial communities from Yellowstone Lake, YNP, Wyoming, USA - YL17G06_0 | ecosystem: Environmental > Aquatic > Freshwater > Lake > Sediment | place: USA: Wyoming | collected... | reverse complement strand
TCTCCTGGCCGGAACGGTCCCGCTGGTGTTGACGTTCGCTTCAAGCCACTCGTAGACCGACGGTTCCGGGATGCGCCACTCCTTGCCGATCTTGTAGGCCCTGATTTCACCGGCCTGCACCTTGCGGGTGATTACCTGCACGTTCATTTTCAGCTTGTCGGCCAGTTCGGCGGTAGTGAAGAACTCGGTGTTTCGGATGATTCCTTCGGTGTAGTTCAAGTCAAACGCTCCATAGTGACAGTATGTTGTCTGAGGAGATAAGGAGACGCTATCCGCCGATCAACTATTTTATTCTGCCGAATAGTCCGGAACCATGCGGATGGGGACTGGTACCCCGTAGGTCAGGACCCTTGTGGTCCTGACAAAGCATGTCAGGAGGGCGAGCCTCCTGACCTACTCGCTGCCGAATAATCCGGAACCGTGTGGAGCTTGCTGTGGATACGGGGCCGGTGGCCCAATTTCTGGTGCCCCATCCGCTTGCGGTGGGGTTAGATTCTGACCCTTCGTCTTTGTTCATAGAATTCCGTTCATCTGAGGATAGTCCATTCAAACGATATTGTCATCAGGAATTTTCACTCTTATCGAGCGCGAGCGGACATGGACCCTCCGTCTTCACGGAGGGTGACAGATTGGTAGCGGCCCATGACAGTAGGCCAGTAGCCCGAGAGCCAAGCCTTGACAATCCGACTCTGCTATGTGTTATTATCTCATACCGTGAACGCGCTTGTCTACATCCTCCTTTGTCTGATCTGGGGATCGACCTGGATGGCTATCAAGGTCGGACTTTCTCAGGCGCCGCCGTTTACCACGGCCGCATTGCGTTTTGTCCTCGCGACTATAACCCTTTCGATAATCTGTCGCCTGAGAGGGTGCGTCTATCCGCGCGATCTGAAAACGCTCCTGCGTTTGGGGTATCCCGGCTTCTATATGTACGGCCTTAGCTATGCCTTGGTGTACGCGGCCGAGCAACATATCTATTCCGCGACAGCCGCCGTGCTGTTTGCGTCGTATCCGTTCTTCGTGGCGGCGTTGTTGTGGTGGATGTACCGTACCGAGCGGCTCAGTCTGACATCCTGGATCGGTATGGCGCTCGGGTTTCTCGGGGTGGTGATTATCTCCTATGACTCGCTGCAAACGTCAGGCGATCTTTTCATGGGAACCGTGTTTGTGATCGGGGCGTCCCTGGCTTCAGCCTATGGCATCGTGCTTCACAAGCACCGCTTCAGTCATGTTGATATTGTCGTGGCCGCCAACGTGCAGATGATCTTCGGCGGTCTGTTCCTGATTGCCGGAGCGCTACTGCTCGAAAGCTGGTCTGATTTCCATGTGACTGTCAAGGCAATCGGATCGATTCTCTATCTGGCTCTGCCGGGCACAGTAGTAACGTTTCTGGGTTACTACTGGTTGCTCAAGCGGATACGCCTGACAGTCGTTTCACTGATTGCTTTCATCACGCCGCTGGCGGCGATTCTGATAGGTGTCGGCCTGGCCGATGAGGCCCTGTCTTTCCCGATTTTCATCGGAGGAGGAATGATCCTCTGCGGCGTGCTGTTGGTTATCCGGAAGCAGGGCCCCTCTACTGAACCTGTCTAATCCCGATCTAAGCCAACCCCAATAGGGTAAGTGCTGGGGTTGTTGGGATCGATGGGCGGTCCGATCCAGCGGCTGTTGTTAGCGGACCAGCTCTCGGTGTAAGTATCCCGGCCGCCGCCATCGATGAACAACCCGAAACAGTGCAGGAACTGCCGCACGCCGAGTGACATAGCGTTGGCGCGTCCGAGGGTCGCTCCACCTCTCGTGTTGTAGACATCGTCGCCTGAGTGATCATGGAAGATGCCGATGCCGTTGTCATTTCCGCCGCCCAATGAAAGATTGGGAACGGTGTAAGTGTCGTTGCCCCCGCGTTCGTTCAAGTAACCGATCGTGAAATCATGCCCGGCCCCGATGGCCATGTTGTGCGAGGCCGTGTACTTGTCGTTGCCCGCGAAATCATCCAGATAGCCGACCCCAAAATGCGCGCCTGAACCCTGCACATACCAGACCCCCTTGTAAGTGTCATCACCGGAACCGTCGAGCAGCATCCCCAGCGCATGCCAGGCACCGCATCCCTGAGCAAACAACCCCGCCGAATACGAATCGTCACCTGATATGTCACACAGTATACCAACCCCGCCCGCCCAGCTATGCCCGTCAATGAAATCAGCTCGCTTGCCGAAGCCGGAACCCTGCGCGTACGACGAATTGTGCTCGGCGGTTTGAGCCGAAGGGTCCACGATATTGGAGTCGTCAGCCACGTATTTGTCATTTCCTTCGAAGTTCACCAGTAAGCCACATCCCTGTGTATATCCGTACCCCTGTGATTTCTGGAGACAGAAGAGGGAGTCGGTTCCTGAACTGTCAGCGAGGATGCCGATCCCGAATGTCCCCGCGCCCTGTGAAAATCTTAGCGCCGCGTAAACATCGTCACCGACGCCATCATGCACTAACCCTACTCCGAAAATCGCACCACCCTGAGTGACATTGATGCCCTGGTAGCGGTCGTTTCCCGCCAGATCAACCAGCACCGACATCCCCAACACCGCGCCGCCGATTCCGGGTACAGTGGAATCGGATGAAATATACTGGTCATCACCGGCAAAATCGATGATCACCGACAAAGGATACCCGTCCGGATATCCGCTGAGCTCGTAACGGTCGTTGCCGCCGCCGTCAATTATCATTAGCGGCGGGACGAAATACTGATAGATATCATCACCAGTCGAACCAACCACGATCATACCCTTGTCGGTCTTGAGTTCCCGCTTCAATTCCGGAAACGTGAGGGAGTCGGCAGCCAGTGCGAGACGACGGACCGCTTCGGCGATGTCCTGAGCGCCGGCGAGGAGATAATCCATATCCACCTTGTCTGCTATTTCATGGATGAAATCCTGGTGCTCCTTCTTGCCGTTGACGAAGAAATCAAACAGCTTTTCGCGGTACTTTGCTTTGTCGCCTTCCTTTATCCCCCGATGAAACAGAAACTTGTCGTCGTCGGCCAGGCGATAGATGAGATCGATCCCATCCTTGAGGCGCTTGAACTTCGCGCCGGAAAGGAAATTCTTGCTGCGCGTGATCGACGGCACCGGCAGGGTGTCTGGATAGACAAGGTATGATTCGAGTGGGTCGCCGATCAGGCCGCGGCGGATCGGGTGATCGATCATGCGGGAGGCAAACGTGATCAGGCCAGTGATGTTGTTGACATCAGTTCGCAGAGTTGCAACGTTTAACTCCCCGTGCTGGGGCAGCTTGAACGGATTACGGTGAAACAGCGTGAAATAGCTGAGTTGCCAGGTATCGCCGTGAAAAACTTCGACTTCATCATTGTCGAAACGAACGTCCTCCCGGTTCATGCCAACCTGTGCCAGAGCCGAGTCGAAAAGTTCAAGCTCACCACCAGTCGTTTGCGAAACAGCGGTACCGGTCAAAAGCACTAACATTCCAACAACAGAGCGTAGATTCATAAAGTCTCCTGTTTGGTTTGACACCGAACGACCATAAGCAACAGCGAATGGTGGCGCAGGTAAAGGTTTTTTGGCGGCGGAGCGGCGTATTGACAATAACTCGGTAGTAGCCTATCATTGGCGCGCTTTGACCAGTTTCCTTGTGATGTGAGGTATAACCAATGCAACTCGATAGCTTGACAAAACTTGCCCAACAGCACCGGGTCGAATTTGTCGACCTGAAATTCAGCGATCTCCAGGGAGCCTGGCACCATCTGACCATCCCCGTGTCAGCTCTAAGAGAAGAGTTATTTCAGACCGGAGTCGGAATTGATGGTTCCTCGTTGCCCGGGTTCTCGTCGATTGAACGCGGCGACATGATTCTCCTGCCGGACCCGTCGACAGCTTTTATAGACCCGTTCTTCGAGCGTCCCACACTGTCAATGCTTGGCGATATCATGCTGTCAGAGGACAAGGTCGTCAGCTACAGCCGTGACCCACGAAGAGTCGCCCGCGACTCCGAGAAACTCCTCGCACAGACCCTGAAAGGCGTGCAGGTAATTCTGGGACCGGAGTTCGAATTCTATGTTTTCGACAAAGTCAATTTCCATCAAGGGCCAGACAGCGCTTTCTATACGCTGGACTCCGCCGAGGCGCCCTGGCAGGGCAGCGACGACGAGGAGAATCTCGGCTTCAAGATCCCCTACAAAAAGGGGTATCACGTCGGTCCGCCCCAGGATCGAACCTACAATCTGCGCAACAGCATCTGCTCCATGCTCAAGGGCGTGGGGATTGAGTTGAAGTATCACCACCACGAAGTTGGTGGAGGCGGGCAGCATGAGATCGAAATCAAGTTCGCGCCTCTGCTGGACATGGCCGATAAATCCCTTCTCGTCAAGTATATTGTCAAGAACGAGGCTTTCCGGCAGCGCAAATCGGCTACTTTTATGCCCAAACCGCTGTTCAACGAGCCCGGCTCCGGCCTGCATGTGCATCAGTATCTGGCCGACAAGAACGGGTCGCTGTTCTTCGATGCCAACGGCCCGGCGCGTTTCTCCCAGTTGGGCCGATACTATATCGGCGGTGTGCTGAAGCACGTGGATTCGCTGCTCGCCTTCAGCAACCCGTCGACGAATTCCTTCAAGCGCCTCGTGCCCGGCTTTGAGGCACCGGTGGCGGGGACCTATTCGGTAGGCAACCGCACGGCGTGTATCCGAATTCCCGGTTACCAGCGTGATCCTGCCACCATGCGGTTTGAGTTCCGCCCCGGCGACGCCACCATGAACCCGTACCTCGGTTACGCGTCGATGCTGATGGCCGGTCTCGATGGCATCCGCAACAAGATTGACCCCGGACTGCCGTTTGATGCCAACCTCGACGAACTGAAACCGGAAGAACTGGCGAAGATCCACCAGTTGCCGACCTCGCTTAACAAAGCGCTCGATTGCCTGGTCGCCGACCACACCTACCTGCTCGAAGGCGGAGTTTTCACTGAGGATTTGATTGAGAGCTGGGTGAAGATCAAGCGGAAAGAGGTGATGGAGATCCGCATCCGCCCAACCCCGTACGAGTTCGAGATCTACTACGCCACGTAGGGGACCTGTTGAAAAACCCCAGATGTGGTGTCAGCCGACTCTGGCTGACACCTGTAACTGCAAGGCTGCCAGGCAGAGTCGCCTGTCAGCACGTTAGATGGGGAAGTTCGGCCCTTGACAAGCCGCTGTCTGTCAATAAATTAACCCCTCGAAACAGGGCGTGTTGAAGAGCCCATGTGGTGTCAGCCGACTCTGGCTGACACCTGTAACTGCAAGGCTGCCAGGCAGGGTCGCCTGACAGCACGCTGTCCGCAGAGCTTTTTCAACAGGCCCAACAGCAGGGAACGGAGTCGGATTGTTGGAATTGTCGCTTATTGTAGGTCTCGGCAATATCGGGCCGGAATATGTCGGTACCAGGCACAATGTCGGTTTTGAGGTTGTCGGGCGAGTTGCCCAGGCGCTCAAAGCGAGGCGGTTGCCATCGCGGCCATCGTTTGAAGCTGCGGAAGCTGATTTAGTGGGCAACGACGGTGTCTCTTGCCGTTTGGTTCTCGCCTGGCCGACCACCTACATGAATCGCTCAGGGTTTGCCGCCCTGGAACTCGTTGAAGAACTTGCACTTACGCCGCGAGAACTGCTGGTGGTCGTGGATGATGTTGACCTGCTATTGGGAGCTTTGCGAATACGTTCCGGAGGGTCAGACGGTGGCCACAACGGGCTCTACTCGATTATCGAGCAGCTTCAGACCGAGGATTTCCCCCGGCTTCGTCTTGGAATCGGACGTCCTGCCGACAATCAGGACACGGCGGAATATGTTCTCAGCCGATTTCGGCCGGAAGAAGCAAATGAGGTCGAAAGAATGGTTGCGTTTGCCGCCGAAGCTGTTATATTCGCCGTCACGCATCGTCTCGAAGAGGCGATGTTACAATTTAATAGAAACCCTGCCTTGCCGGATCAAGAGTAGCCAGGCAAGGCCGTTTGAACTGTAAACGTAGTTTGACGTCCGAAGGGAGTAATCTTGAGACGCTACGAGACTACTTTCATTGTTAATCCCCAGGCTGATGATGCCACCATCGATCGCCAGGTTACGGCTATCGTTGATATCATCAAGGCTGATGGGGGAGAGATCCTCAAGGAAAACCGCATTGGCACCCGCCGTCTGGCGTTTCCGATTGCGAAGTTGACCCAGGGGTATTACACCAGTATCATTTTTGATTCCGAAGTCGGTGTGCTGCCCAAGCTGGACCGGTACTACAAGCTCGAAGAACCGTACATTCGGTTTCTGACCGTTAGCTTTGATGGTCCACTGAATGCGGATGTGTCGCTGCCGTTTGAAAGCCCCTACGACCGTGCTGATTCGGACTCGTTCGGTGAACGTCCTCATCGCCCGTATGGCTTCCATAGTGACCGGAGACCCGGTCGTTCCGGTCCCGGATTCCCAGGGGCGGATAGAAGTACTTCCGGTTCGTCCGGCAATCACAGGGATGAACGGTAGGAGAAGGGGTTGATATGTCTGACTTCGGTTTGAGAAGAAGAAAAAAGGTCTGTCGCTACTGCGAAAACAAGATCGATTTTATAGACTTCAAAGATGATCGCTCGCTGCGTCGCTTCGTGACTGAGCGTGGCAAAATCGTGCCGCGGCGGATATCCGGCAACTGCGCCCGACATCAGCGCAAACTGACCACGGCAGTTAAGCGCAGCCGGTACATGGCGATTCTGGCATTTGCGAGTGAGTCTTTCCGCTGATCGTCAGTCAGAAATGACTGTCGGAGGACCAGCGGCGGCGGGGTTGAACCGTGCCCGTCTCTGGCTGGCGCTGATGGTCATCGTGGTTTTGGCGCCGCTGAAGTACGGTCTGGCGCTGAACGCAGGCTCTTTGGTGCTGACGCTGTTGGTGTTGGTAGCGGCGTATCTCCTGTCCATCTACCTGTACCGAGTGGTCATTGAGTTGGCCCTGTCCGGACCACTCTGGCCTTTGTGGGTGGCCACGGGCGTTGCCATGATCGCAGGCGCGGCGACATGTCCTCCGGAGCAGGTGGTTTCTATGCTGGCCAACACACTCATGCTGTCCGGCTCCGCCATTGTTGTCGGGTGGCGGCTCCGGCTGGGCGATTCTTCGCTGCGGCTGTTTGCCTGGGGTGCGTTGGTAGTTCTCGCAGGAGGTACGATTATGTTTGCCTCTCAATGGGGGCAACAAATGAATATGTTTGAAATGTTGGGTCAGGAGAGCGCCAAGGCGCTCAAGCAGAGTCTTTCGACTATGGGATATCATCCCGATTCGGCCGACGCTTACGCCAGCCAGTTCGTGAGCGTAAGCAAGGCCGCTGCACGACTGGTACCGGCGACGACGCTCATGAATCTGGTGGCTCAGTTTGTTATCGGGTTCCTCTGGTTTCTCGGGCGCGGTCTTGCCGTTGATAGGTCGGCGACTCTGTTGCGGCCTATGGCCCAATGGAAAGTACCCTTCGCCCTGACACCCCTGGTTGTCGCGGCGGCGCTGGGACGACTATTGGGAAACGACACGGTTATTCTGGTTGCCGATAATGTCATCATGGCGCTGTCACTTTTCTATTGTGTGGGCGGACTGGCTCTGATGACGCACGTGCTGAACAGGCTCAAGACGCCTCTGATAGTCAGGATTCTTTTTTACGTTATGCTGACGCTGATGGGTCTGCTGGGCTACCTGTTCACAGTACTGCTCGGCTTTATCGACAGCTTTGCCGACTGGCGGAAAGTTTCCCCCCGATCAATTGAGTTGGACAAGAGTGAATAATTGCGTATAATAATCGTGAGGTCAATATGAAAGTAATTCTGCGTGAAGACGTTCCGGATGTCGGTCGGGCCGGTCAGACCGTTGAGGTCAAAGCCGGTTTCAGCCGCAATTATCTGATTCCCAGAAATCTGGCGATCGTGGCGACCAAGGCGAACCTGAGATCGGTCGACGAGATCAACAAGCAGTCGGCGACTCGCGACCGCAAGCGCCGTCGTACCGCCGAATTTCTCAAGGACAGAATTGAAAAGATCGAGTTGTCCGCAGAGGTGCTGGTGGGCGAAGAGGACAAGCTCTACGGTTCGATTACGAGCCAGGATATTGTCACTCTGCTTCAGGAGAAAGGTATCGCGGTCGAGAAACGGGCCATACATCTCGAAGAACCGATCAAGGCTCTCGGTGTTTACACCGTCCCGATCAAGGTAGGCAAAGACGTCACCGCCGATTGCAAGGTGTGGGTAGTCAAGAAGACGTGATTTCATGAAGCTGGTGCAGGTCAAACTTGAAGGGTTGGCGCTGGACATGACCACCAACACTCCAGTGGTCATCCTGTCTCCGGACGAGGCCGACAAAGTTCTGCCGATCTGGATCGGACACGCCGAGGCGTGGGCGATTGCCATGGAGCTGTCAGGTGTAGCGTCCAAACGTCCGCTCACGCACGACCTCATGAAACATGCAATTGAGGCTCTGGAGGCGACCGTTGCGCGAGTCGAAATCACCGAGTTGCATGATCAGACATTCTTCGCGGTGGTTGTGCTGACCCGGAACGGCGATGGGCACAGGCTCGATGCCCGGCCATCGGATTCGATCGCCCTCGCTCTCAAGACCGGTTGTCCTATTTTTGTCAACACCGACTTGTTTGAACCGCGTCCCAGGGGCGACCAGGAGACACCACCTATTCCGACCGATCGCGAATCGCTTCGCGAACGGCTTAGGAAAATCAATCCCGAGGACTTTGGGAAATACTCGCTGTAGATGCGGTCCGGACTGCTCTTGACGTTGCTGGCGGTTTTCAGCCGGCTGGTGACCGTCACCCCACTGACGGCCGAGACGCTTGATGATCGGCCCGAAGTAGTTTCCGAGTATGGCCGTGGTGAGCGATTGCTTCGCGACGGTGACTATCTCGAGGCTTCGCGGCTGTTCTCCCGACTGGTCGATCACTTTCCCGACTCGAAGAACGTCGACTTGTTCCTCTTCAATCAATCCAAAGCCGATCTCTATTTTGGCGACTATGCCGCCGCGCTTCACGGTTTCGAGACTTTCATCAGGCGTTTCCCCGAGTCAGCGGTAATTGCTCATGCGTATTTCTTCCAGGGGAATGGGTACTATCTCAAGAGTGATTTGCCACGCGCTGCGGGTTGCTATATCACGGCGTTTCGGCTCTCCCACGATAGGCGTCTCGATGATTTGCTGGTTGCCTCTCTGGTTGAGGCGGTTACTCATGCCGGTTCGGTTACCCTCGGAGTCAACGATTTCAAAGCGATCAATCCGGACAAAAGATGCCGCTTGATCGAGCCGCTCACCCAGGCTTTGTTGGCGAGACAAGACTATGCTGTTGCCAGCGACCTGATGACTTTATGTGGGGGGCAGACAGCGCCTGACAGCGCCAGGGGAACTGCGTCAGACGATCATTTGGAAGTGGCTATGCTGCTTCCGATGTCAGGTGAACTGCAGTCGTTCGGCGAGAATATCTATCACGGGGCAACCATCGCGGCGGAACAGTATCGCCGTGATTCAGGCCGGCGTCTGACTCTCGTACCGTATGATACCAAGGGTGATCCGATTGACGCTGCCCGTCTGGCAAGAGAGCTGGCCGGCAATGGTACTGATGCGGTGGTTGGTCCACTTACGAGCGAAGAAGCCTCGGTAGTGTCGGCGGTGTTGAGTTGCAGCCCCTTACCGCTGATTGCGCCCGCTGCTACTCAGGCTGGATTGACGCTACTATCCGAGGGGACGTTCCAACTTTCGCCCAATATCGAACTGCAGGGTGTTGTCGCCGCCGAATTTGCCAGATTCAGTCGTCATGCCGACTCGGCAGCAATCATTACACCTACTTCCGCCGATCACCTCCGCATGGCCCGCGCCTTTGCGGAAAGGTTTGAAGCGTTGGGTGGCACAATCACAGCGACCGAATACTACCGTTCCCGAGATCGCGATTTCGGCCCATACGTGCGCGACCTGAAAGCGGCGCTTCTGGGGGCCCAACCTGATTCCGCAGTTTACATCAATGATGCCGGCGACACGCTGGACATCGAGGCTGTTCCGGCAGCTATTGACTGTCTTTATCTCCCCGGTGTGGCGGACCAGCTCAGACTGCTGTTGCCGCAGATCGCATACTATACCATCGATGCCTTTTATCTGGGTTCCGACGGATGGGGTGATGACGCTATCTACCGGCTCGGAGACAATGTCACCCGTCGCGCTGTATTCCCGTCGCCGTTTCTGGAGCAGGCACGAAGCCAGGAGTATGTCCGGTTCGCTACCCAGTATGATAATCGCTACGGCGCGCCGCCGGAAAGACTGGCGTGCCTTGGCTACGATGCCGTACGCATACTGACAACGGCGGTTCAGACCGGGGCAAACACCCGCGAGGCTCTGATCGCCCAGCTTGCCCGAGTGAACGGTTACCAGGGAGCGGCCGGACCGATTACTTTCGGTGAGCACCGCGAGAATATCGAACTTCCCATGTACCAGTTGGTCAACGGCGCTCCGGTGTTTCTCGGCCGTCCGGACACGCCGCAAGATGGTGACAAGTGACTTACCAGCGCCGCACAGCTTTCCACCTGTTGAAAAACCTGTGCCCGGCAGATGCCCACATCTGCCGATGCACGCGGTACATGTGGGCATGCGCCGTGCACAAGGAGCAGTAGCTTAACGGAGTAACTCATGGCTGACAAGAACATCGCTCTGAAAATGATCGTCAACGGTAAGGAGATCGACGTCTCCTTCGAAGAACTGGCCTTGTCCAACAACCTGGCGCAGGAAGCGCTCGTCCGTTTGCTGATTCAGAAACAACTCTTCGAACCCAAAGAGCTGATTGAAATGATGGAAACGGTCAAGAGAGAACGGTACCGTCAGCCGGAGAAGAAGTAGTCCAGACCATGGGCGACTCCGCTGACAAGATCGACGCTTCGGCCGGCATTCATGCTGCTGTAACCACGCCGCAGGATGACGGTCCGACTTTGGCCTGGTCCGTGCACCCGATAAAACGCAAACCGTTAGTCTCGGCGGCTGTGACACTATTTGTCATCCTGATAGCGCTGGTTGTCTACGGTTGGATGCAATCGCTCTGGTTCATGATGCTCGCGCTGGTGATCATGCTTGGTTCGCTCGCCAAGTTCTACTTTCCGACCAGCTATAAGCTTTCCGGTCGCGGTGTGACGGTGAAGACCACTACGCAGACGCTTTTCAAAGAGTGGAGGATCTATCGCAGTTGTTATCCCGACAAGAAGGGAATTCTGCTCTCGCCGTTTGCCGAGCCGAGTCGACTGGAGAATTTCCGCGGGCTGTATGTCATGTTTGAGGGGAACAGCGAACAAGTGACCGCTTTCTGCAAAGAGAGAATCGCTCTGATCAATCGGAAGAGCAGCGCGACTACAAATGCAGAGAGTAGCGGGGGAGACGTCGCGAGATGAGCTTCTTTCGCAATGATCCGATACTGGACGATCCGTCGTACAAGCCGATGCCGGAAGATGAACTGGCGGTGTTGGACAAAGCCGCGAAGTGGTTTGCCAAGTGGGGTGCGGCGGGATCGGTAGCTGGGATCCTGATTGGCGAGTCGATCAAACCGGCCAATTTCCTCATCTCGCAATCGCTGGTGTTTTTCGAGCCGATGGCTCAGGTGCTGTTCAACCCGCAAGAGTACGCTACGTTTTACCGCGCGCTGGAAAAACGGGAGAGCCTGGAGATATTCCTTCGTCGACTGGAAGAATACGACGCCCAGTCCAAACTGCGGGAGAAGGCGGTCAAGGCGTGGCACAAGATCGAGAAGCGGAAGTGGAAATGGTATCAACGCTATCTGGGCGTTTTCCCGCCCAAGACTGTCCCGCCCGACTGGGTGCAGAATCCGCCGTCAGACCCCGACGAACTCAACAAGCTGATCGCACAATACAAATCCGACCCGAAAAACTGCGCGCCGGGGAAGTAGGGCGGGTCCGTCCTCGAACCCGCCATCTACGTGCAACAATCGTGACTGATACCGCCCAATTGCGGAGTTAATACTGCGTCATGCGGGACTTTTCTACGCGACGATATCGCAGGCAAGGTAAACCCACTCGGAAAACTGATGGGCCACCGGGCCTGGCCAATCAATTACTTTGTTGATGTGCCGGACTGTGTGTCGCCGCAAATATCCATCTGGTGATGCTTCTCACACCAGACTGTCTTGATACCGTCAATCACATAATTCTGGATGTCCATGGTATGAGACTTGGAGTCATAGATTCCGGTCACAGTTATCCTTGTATTGTGCCGCCCCCCGCCCTTGATCAATGCTTCTGAATGGTCGTTCTCAAGGAAATTGATGTACTTTCCGTTATCCAGCCGCAGGCAATGTTTGTGACCGTAAGCCTCACATTCTGAATTGGTTCCCTCAAGCTTCTTCAGATCGCAGGCCAAACATGTATGCGTACCCGTGAAAGTCTTGACGTTTTTCTGACTGTTGGCCGAAGCAGCACCGCTGAGGGCGGCTATCGCCAGCACCGAGAATACAGAGATCTTTCGCATCATTCGTTACTCCTTTGGTATGATTAGCACGTGGACCATATCAGTCCATTTACATCTTGAACCGAAAGATCGTTCCTTTTGTTCCGGACCATCGTGAAATCCTCCCGATTTTCGTCTTCTGTGCGGCAGTTTCCCAGTCCCATGTCAAAACCCCTGAGTCTTGCGCCGCAGGCCCGGTGGCCCACCCTTCAGGTGCGTTTCTCTGACTTGTGCACGCACAGGGGAAACCGTAGGTCAAAACTGACCTACGGTCGCTGCCCAGATCTGGCGGGTTCGAGGACGGACCCGCCCTGCTAGTTACAGCAACTCCGCCTCACCCGTGACAATTGTTATAACCGGGTAACCGTCGAGATCCACAGGAAGAGACTTTCGCAGGGAATGGCCATATCCCGCCATGTGGATTTGAATGCACGGTTTATTGTGAAACAGCCCCTCGGCCATGCCGACCACTCCTGGCATTGCCAGAATACGGTCGGCGTGTCTGGCGATTACTTCGGCTGCGGTGGGACGGGTCATAGTAATCTCTTCGCAATTCTACGAAACTAGTGTCCTGTCCCTAACGCTTCTTTACAGTCCGTAGGTCGGGACCTTTACGGTCCCGACACTCTGAGTCAGGACCACCCTTCGTCAGGCTCAGGGCGACGCAAGGGTCCTGACCTACGAGGTTATTTCTGGGACACCACACTAGAATGCGCCGCTCGCTTATCGAAGTCAAACAGAGAAGCGAGAGGTCGGACAACTCTCGCTTCTGAAATCAGGCAAAAAATGGAACTTACTTGCCGCAAATAGTGATGTTCAGCGCCTGAGTGACATTTTGAATCCGATTGCCCCAGGTATAACCCTGAGCGTTACCGGCGAACAGCAACGCCACCGGATTGGCATTGGCGTTGTTGGTGACGATCAGCGAGCCGGAATCACCGCTCTTGGAGAAATTCGCCGAAGTCAGCACCTGATCGATGAAACGGGTATTCACGCCCGCATATGCTATGGTAACGGTCGCATTGATGCCGATCACCGTGCCGGTGGTACGCGCCGTGGTGCGGCCCACTTTCTGAATCGGCAGGTTGAGACTCGCGTTGACCAATTGCGTGTTCGGTTTCCCGTAGTAAGCGTTCGGAGTGGTGCACTGGACCATCGAGAGAGAGGTGGCTGCAATTGCGCAGTCGACCGTGTTGTTGGCGTTGGCCCCGGTTTGCACTGTAACAAACTCCCACAGCGACCCGATCGTGTCAGCCCAATAACCGGAACATTGCGGCTTGTTGTCGTACAGGCCGGGCTGACCGAACTTCTCACCCCTTACCCCGGCGTTCTGTCTGGCGAGGACATGGTTGTTGCTCAGAACATAGGGATTGCCGCCCTTGTAAACTACGCAGCCAAGCGTACCCGCAGCGCATTCCAGGTAGTTGCCGATAGAGTACCCCATCGGAACCGGGCGAGTGGCGCGTTTCTTGAAATCAACACCGGGAGCGAACAACTGCGGCCGGTCGGTTACCATGCGGCGCACAGCTACTCCATCGATCCGGGCCGGTATTCTGGAATTGTCCGGTTTGTCGGTCAGAACCAGAATGACAGTCTCGCCGCTGGCATCACGGCCAACCGCCGTGCCAAAGACGCCGTCGATCTGCTCCAGATCTTCGCTATGCCGATCCTGGACCGCCATCACTTTGGCGATATCCGCAGCTTGAGGAGGAAGCAAAGCGGCCGACGAGGACAATCCGGCCGGGTTGTAATCGGGCGCAGTGGACGGTTCCTGCGAGCATCCCAGCCAGGTCAAACCTGCTGCCATCGCCAGAACAATCAGCGTAATCGAGAACTTCCTGAGACGACTCAAAACCATAAGGAGACTCCTTTGTGTGAGGGATGGGAGTGATTTCTATCGGTGAACAGCATCTTGACTTCTAAACCGGCACATGCTAAACCATGCGGTCAGACAGAAAAGAAGAGATTCAGATGGCGAGCCTTTGATTCAGACAATATCCTAATGCGTTCAGAGCATAACTTTATGGATACTTTCTGTCAACTACTATTTCGAACTTGAATTGCCTGGCAGCCTTGCAGTTACAGGTGTCAGCCAGCCCGCCGCGGCGGGGGCTGACACCACATCCGGGGTTTTTCAACAGGCCCGCCGTCAAGCGAGAGTCGGCCGAACCAACTACGCGTCCTTACGAAGAATCCCATCCGCGTCAGAGTCCTAATGAACCGCTATAGCCCAATCACGATCAGAGCGTCTTTTGGCGTGGTCACTTACCGGCTTTCACGCTATCAACAGCTTTCTGAATCTCTCGCTGCATATCCTCGAGGGAATAAGAGAAATGCATCTGCCGGATCTTCCATGCCCCCTCGATTTTTTCCAGGACACCGGTCCAGCGAACATTCTCCCAATTCGCAGGCTGACCGTCCCATTCGTTGAAGTCGTCGAGGTAACACGACCACCAGGCGCAATCGCCCGAATAGGAAAGATCGATCCGCATCTCCTTGAAATCTGATTTGACCCCTTTGAATCTTGGATCCATGAACAGCTCTTCGGTGAGCTTCTTGAAGTTGTCAGAACCCTTCATCGTTCCGGCGTTATCCGGAGAAAACCAGAACAGCGAGGAATCTTGCGAAAAGCAACTGTAAGACAGAACCGTGTCTTTAGTGAGAACCCATCGGATTGAGTTCTTGATTACTTGTTCGATCTTTGCTTTTTCAGCGGCATCGTCAACTCTTGGAGACACTTGTTTGCAACCTCCGATGAATAGTGTTGTAAGCAACAACAAAGCGATTGTTCTTTCATGGCCGGCATAATACAATCTTGATAGATTCATGGAAAGCACCTCTCTTTACATCTAATAAGCCTCTTCTTGGTCCGCATCACATTGACGGATCGTCGTGAAATTTGTGAAACCTCAAACTCAGAACTTCTGGGGCCTGGCGGGGAATAACAGACGGGCCAAGGTAGGGCGGGTCCGCTTCGAACTCGCCAGCGGCAGACGAACCCGCCAGGATTTCGCCTCTGGATGGGAAAACGAGACGGCCTACAGGCCGTCACACCCGCGAAAGCGGGTGCCCAGTTATGATTGTAGAGCTGCGACACTCTGTCTTAGCGTCTCTTCGCTGGGTAGGTTGGAGCATACACATTGGCGAACAACCTGCATAACTGGATACCTGCTTCCGCAGGTATGACGGGTCTGCGACCCGTCCGGCCAAAGTAGGGCGGGTCCGCTTCGAACCCGCCGGTTATCGTGCTGTCGGGCGTCTCTGCCCGACAGCACAATTGTGATTGACACCGACCAATCGCAGAGCCATTATTCCGCCATGCGGGACTCTTTTACGAGACGCGGTCGCAAGCAAGGTAAATCCACCCGCAATGCGGATGGGCCACCAGGCCGTAGTCAAAACCAATGCATAGTGTTATTATTTCCAGGCGGGCAGGTGCGTTCAGGGACTGAACCGAAATACACCCTTTATCCCCTATGAATAAGCTCGTCATCATCGTCTTTGTACTCATGGCTACCGCGTTGGTGTGGCTGGGCCTGATTTCGTTTGGTCCGCTAGCGAAGTCGCGAACGCTGGCCCATCTCAATCCTTCGTCTGTACGTCCGGAAACGACAACGAACGTCTCAACGCCACGTGGAGGCGTCGAGTACAACGTATTTCACAATCGCGATCTGAAAGAAAATTACTACCGGATTCAGTTCCCCAGAGATTGGACGGTGCAGTCTGGCAAGGCGGCCGGGGGTTACGCCCTAACCTTCCCGGGTGGCAGCGGAACGGCGGATCTGATAGATGTTCCGGACAACAGCACGCTAGAACTGTTCGTGCTTAGCCAGGAATTGCCACGCCTGAAGAAAGAACTCTTGTCGTACCGCCAGATGAGCTACGAAAAAACCACGTTAGATGGTCACGAGGCACACCGCCTCGCTTACCAGACTGGAACGGCTGGGCAGTTGCAGCAAACCATTCGGACCTATATCGGCGGCGCTGATCATGGCGAGGTCATTACATTGACCGCGGCCGCAAACGACACTACCCTCACGCCGCTCTTTGCCTCGGTCGAGAACAGCTTTCACTGGGAAGCTCCATAATCATGCGTCAAATTGCCATCTTCATTTCACTGGCTGTGCTCGGGGTCGGGCTGTACCTCAAGTACTTCAACGACGTGCCCGATAGCCAGGAAACCATTAACTTCTTCGTCAGCGGTTTCCTCATTATCGTCGGAGTCGGCACCCTGCTCATGAATCTCGTTTGGAAATCAACGAAGGCGAAGCCGCCTGAGCAGAAATAGTATGCCAGCTGCCATTACCCTCCGTAATGTCTGCAAGTCTTACGACGGCAAGCCCGCCGTCGATCATCTGAATCTCACGATCAAGAGTGGAGAATTCTTTGGCTTTCTCGGGCCGAACGGCGCGGGTAAGACTACTACCCTCAGAATATTGACTGGTATTCTCCGCCCCGATGCTGGTGAGATCACTATTGACAGCCTTGGAATTAATCAACGGCAAGCTATTGCTAGGCGTATTGGGTTGATGCCCGAGAGTCGCGGTTTTTATGAGTGGATGACGGCTGAGGAGTACCTTCAGCTCTTTGCTTCTCTCTACAATCTACCCCCCGTCAGGCGTCGCTTAACCATCGACGATCTCCTTCAGCAGGTCAGCTTGTCGGATCATCGACATCAACGGGTCAGTACGTTCTCGCGCGGTATGAAGCAACGACTGGGCCTTGCTCGAGCAATGGTGAACAAACCAACCATTCTTCTACTCGATGAGCCGACGCTCGGTCTCGATCCGCAAGGGCAGGCGGACATTCACACGCTGCTCCTTGAGCTCAACCGCGCCGGTGTGACCATCCTGTATTCCTCTCATCTCTTAGCTGAAGTAGCCAGCTTGTGTACTCGAATCGCTATACTCCACCACGGCAAGCTCGTCAGCGAAGGGTCACTCGACGAGTTGCGTCACCAGACGCAGACAGCCGAAAGGTACCTGATCACCGTCACCAGTAGCCCCCCGACGGATCTCCCCGGCGTCATTCGTCGCACAACAATAGCCAATAGCAACACGGAGCTCGTCGTAGGAGGTGGTTTGAAGTTAGCGAACAGCGTAGTAGCCTTGCTGCAGTCAAAGGGCCATTCCCTGCTGGACTTCCGTGCCGATGGTGATTCGCTGACCAACCTCTTCCTCACGCTGACGAAAGACTAGCGTTATGTTCTACCCCATCTGGCAAAAGGAAGTTCGCGAACGGCTCTACACCTGGAAAGGTACAGTCTGGCTCATTTTGGCTGCGCTGGTGTTCAGTCTGACGAGTTACCTGCTCCTAACGAACAAGGAGCTCAGCCTCCTCGATCAAACTGAATTACTCTGGTTGCTGAGCAAGATCATCGTCGTTGTGTCCCTCGTTATCGTTGTCATCGACGCCTCGCTTGTCATTAATACTGAGTTCGAACGGGAGACAGCGGAAAGTCTGTTCCTCACGCCGCTGTTACTCAGCGATTTCGTGCTGGGGAAATTCCTAGCAACCATGACGCTTTGGGCTGCGATCTTCGTGGTCGCTGTTCCGTACATGCTCGTCACCTCGAGTGGCACGCACCTGGCAGGGGCTTTCATCGGTTACGTAGCACTTCTCGGCACCATCGGGATTGCCGCCATTGTCCTGATTATTTTCGCTCTCTCGTTTCTCTTCCGTTCCAGCAAGAACACCCTGACGGCGGCGTTGGTTCTCCTCCTAGCAATGGCCACCCCCGCCTTGTTCTCTTCGACGCTAAAGAACAACTCGGCCGCTCAAGTGCTCAGTCGCATTAATCCGGTCGACAATATCTTCGGTTCGCTGGACAACGTTCTTGTCGACTACCAACAGTCTCTGGCGCAGAACTGGCACTATCTTTGGCCGTTGCTCGTCTTTCTCTTGCTGGCAATTATTCTGCTCATCGGAGCTATTCGGCGCTTCTCACAGCAAGGCATCATCAAGAACGAATGATATGACTCGTCTCACTGCCCTCATCCTAGTCGTGCTGGCTGACCTCGTCCTGTTCGGAGGAGTCGTGCTTGCGTCCTCGCCCCCAGACTCCTCGGGGTTAAGCTTAGCGATCCTTTCCTCGCAGATGCTGTCCGGCGTGGCTGGGGATTTCGTCGCGGTCCAGGGAACGATCACGAATACCGGCTCGGTCCCCATCAGCGGAGTAACCACTTACCTTTCCTTGGTCGATGCTGACCTTCATGTGCCGGTGGATCTCGAGGATTGGAGTGCGGAGAAGGGGCTCTACGTCGGAGTGATCGACGCCGGACAGGCGCTCCCGCTGAACTGGAAGATCCACTTTGTCAAGGCTGGTCACTACTCGTTGGTTCTCGTGGCAACGCGCACTGATCGTGATGTACCGGTGGTGAGTACGGTGACACATTTCATTGTCAGCCCAAAGCGGACGCTCAATCCTGGGCACGTCTTGCCAGTTGCTCTCGGGATGCCGCTCTTCTTAGCTTTTATGCTCGTGCTCAACAGCTTTTGGCGACAGTCAAAGTAGGTCAGGTGCCCCGCTCTTCTGGCGGGATTGAAGCGGTCCCGCCCTATTGCCCCCTCCGGAACCAGTCGGCACCCCCGCGTGTTAAAGCCCAAAGAAAAGCTTGCCTTGGCTTACAAGGTATCGTATTATACCAAGCTGAGTTAGGAAGAACTGTTCATTTGTTGAACTGTTAGCCGATAAGCTTTAATGACAGGAGTAGTTTTGAGCTACGAGTGGTTAGTGTTGATGGGCGGGCCGGGCGGTGCGGAAGGCGGCGGGATGGCGATGATCATCTGGCTCGGTCTGATTTTCGTAATGATGTATTTCCTCCTGATCCGCCCCCAGAGGAAACGTCAGAAGGAGCACGCAGCGCTCCTCAGCGACCTGAAAAAAGGCGACAAAGTTGTAACGACCGGCGGGATGTTCGGGACCATTTTCGCCATTGATGAGGAGAAGGGTCGGGTGATCCTGCGCATCAATGAGGAGACGAAACTGGAGTTCCTGAAATCATCCGTTGCCGGCAAAGTAGAGAAGTAACAGCAGGTGTAGGAGTTACCGTGGCTGAGCGACCGATCGTCATATACGGCGACCCGGTATTGCGGGAAGTAACCCAGCCGGTCGGAGAAATCGACCGGGAAGTAAAAGATTTGGTGTCCGATATGGTGGACACGCTGAAGAGCGCACGTGGTCTCGGCCTGGCCGCCAGCCAGGTCGGCGCGGCCAAAAGGCTGTTTATTGTCGATCTCACAGCGATCGATGTCAATGGATCCCTGAAGGTGTTTATCAATCCGGAAATCGTGGAGACTGAAGGCGAAATTGAGATGGAGGAGGGCTGCCTGTCGTTTCCGGATATGTATCTCAAGATCACCCGCCCGGAGCGGGTCAAAGTGCGCGCCACCGACCTGGATGGAAACAGGTTTGAGATGTCCGCCGACGGAGTATCGGCGCGCGCGATACTGCACGAGTACGATCACACCCAGGGCAAGCTGTTTGTCGACTATCTTTCACCACTGGCTCGGACTTTGATCAGAGGGCGGCTCAGAAAATTGGCCGCCGCGTCTTAAGCTGACTTCCGCCTCGACAGTCGCCGGTTTGACCGGCGATCGGCCCACACGGCAACAACTCCACAGGTCGATTCGCGCGACTGGTTTCAGTCGCGGTGCGACCGAGTTGTTTGACCGGCCATGGTCACACGCCGATGAAGATTGTGTTTATGGGGACTCCGGAATTCGCACGCGCGATTCTGGAGTGTCTGATCAGCAGCGACTATGATATTCCGGCAGTTGTCACGGGACAGGACAAGCCGGTGGGCCGCCAACGAGTGCCTGCTCCGACAGCGGTTCGCCGACTGGCCGAGCAGCACGGATTACCGGTGTTGATGCCGAAATCGCTTAAGGACGACGGTTTGTACCAGTCGTTGGCAGCGCTGAAGCCGGATCTGTTTGTCGTGGCCGCATTCCGAATTCTGCCCCCGCGTTTGTTTGAGCTGCCCCGGCTGGGCTCGATCAACATCCACGCGTCATTGCTGCCGAAATACCGTGGCGCGGCGCCGATCAACTGGGCCATCATCAACGGCGAGACCGAAACCGGTCTGACCAGTTTCTTCTTGAAACAGAACGTAGATACCGGCGACATGATCCTTCAGACGCAGGTCACGATCGCCCAAACCGATACTTTTGACTCACTTCATAACCGTTTGGCCGAGCTGGCCGGACCGTTCACCCTTGAGACCCTCTCAATGATTGTGAAGGGGAAATCACACCCGATAGCGCAGGACGATGCGGCCGCCACGCCGGCGCCGAAGATTCATCCGGAAGACGCGCTGATCGATTTCAATCAGCCGAGCGTCAGAGTTGCCGATTTCATTCGCGGCATGGCCACCAGGCCCGGAGCCTTCACTTTCTTCAGGGGACAGAACGTGAAAGTACACTTCGCGCAGCCGTCCGACCATATATCGGGACCAGCCGCCGCTCCGGGGAATATCCTACCGAACAAGAAGGCGCTGCTGGTGCAGTGCCGCGACAGTGTGGTGGCGCTTACGCGGGTGGTTCCGGCCGGGCGCAAGGAGATGGACGGGATTTCGTTTCTCAACGGATTCAGGCCACAGACCGGTGAGTCGTTTGTAAATCAGGGAAAAGCAGAGTAATGGTAAAGAAAGAAATCATCATCAACAGCACGGAGTACGAAACCCGGGTGGCGATCCTCGAAGACGGCAACCTCGTGGAACTCCAAACCGAACGAGCCGGCTCCGATCGCATGGTCGGCGACATCTACAAAGGCAAGATTAATTCCGTTTTACCCGGCATGCAGGCCGCGTTTGTCGAAATTGGCATGGAGCGGGCCGCTTACCTGCATTCATCGGATATCGGCAAGGTCTACCGGGACCGTTTCGAATCGGAAGATGTCGAGGAGGAAGAATCCCCCGCAGAGATCATCCGCAAGACCCGCCGGGCCGGGATCGAAACTGTCCTGAAAAAAGGGCAGGAGATACTGGTCCAGGTCATCAAGGAACCGATCGGCACCAAGGGACCGCGGATTGAGTCGGAAATCTCGCTGGCCGGGCGATACCTGGTGCTGGTACCCGACGACGACCACGTGCGGGTTTCCAAGCGAATCACCAACTGGGGGGAGAAGCGCCGTCTCAAGAAGATAGTGACACCGCTTCGGCCGGAAGGATTCGGCTTGATTCTGCGCACCGAGGCCGAAGGGCGCGAAGGGAGAGAATTCAGCGATGATATCAAACGCCTCATGCGTCTATGGGCGAAACTCAAAGCCAAGGCGGACCGCCTGCCAGCGCCGGCGCTGGTGCACAAAGAAGCCGACATGGTGGTGGCGATGATTCGTGACGTGTTCACTGACGAAGTAAGCAAAGTGATGTGTGATAACCGCGACGACTACAAGAAGATCATCAGCTACGCCCGCCAGGTGTTGCCGCATTTGAAAGGCCGCGTGGAACTCTACAAGGGCAACAAGCCGGTGTTCGACGTTTACGATCTCGAACCGGAACTGGACAAAATGCTCAATCGGAAGGTTTGGATAAAAAAGGGCGCTTATCTGGTGATCGATCAGACCGAGGCGATGGTGACTATCGATGTCAACACCGGACGCTTTGTCGGGAGGCGCGACCAGGAGCGGACGATCTTTGAAACCAACCTTCAGGCGGCGCGAGAGATCGCGCGGCAGATTCGTCTGCGCGACATGGGCGGTTTGATTGTCTGCGACTTTATCGATATGTTCAGTCGGGACAACCGCAGGAAACTGGTCGAGGAGTTCGAGGCGGCGTTCAAGAACGATCGCGCCAAACGCGGCATCAACCCGGTGACCGAGTTCGGCCTGATCGAGATGACCCGCGAACGCGTGCGGCCGTCGCACATGCAGACGCTCTCGGAACCATGCCCTCACTGCGACGGCATCGGGCGGATCATGTCCAAGGAAAACGTAGCCACCAAGATCGAACGGTGGTTTCATCGGGCGAAGGCGTCCAACAAGTATCGCGACTTTCATCTGGTGGTCAATCCGTATCTGGCCGAGGTGCTCTCCGGCAATGGTTCCAGTCGTATCCAGCGGATCATGAAGGCGTCCAATTGCCGGATAAATCTTGTCCGTGATACCACTCTCAACCAGACTGACTATCGCATCTACAACGCCGCCGACAACACTGACATCACGGAAGTGCACAAGGTATGATAATGGTTCGGGACCGTGCGGTCCCGGCAGAAACCTGTAGGTCAGGAGGCTTGCCCTCCTGACATCGTTTGTCACTCACCTCTGTCAATTGTCAGGACCGCAAGGGTCCTGACCTACGGGATTTGGATTTAGGCCAGATTCGTAGCGACTGTCTTGAAATCAAGCGTGTTTTGGTTCCCAGTTTTGGTTTTTGGCCAGCATGGCATTGAGCATGGTGATGAGTTTTCGCATGCAGGCCACTAGGGCGGTCATCTTGGTTTTACCGGAGGCGAGGAGACGTTGATAGAACTGCCGGATCACGGGATTGTAGCGGGTAGCCACAATCGTGGGCAGGAACAGCCTGGTGCGGACGTCTCGTCGCCCGCCCCCGGTCATCCGTTTGCCACGAAACGTCCCGCTGTCCCGGTTGATCGGCGCCACTCCGATCAGGGCGGCAATCTGTCGCTGATTCAGACTCCCCAGTTCCGGCATCTCCGCAATCAGCATCAGCGCCGTGGTCGGGTTAACGAACCGTGCGCTCCGCGCACGGTGAGCAACCCTACACTCTCCTGTTTCCTCCGACTCCTGTACCCCACCCATCGCATCGGGTGGGTTTTCCCCGAAAATCCTTGACAACCGGGTCCCGTTTCGCTGTCGTTCAAGAGCGACTGAAGATACGCAAGAACTCTTAGACAGGGGGGCTATATGGCCCGACTTGGAATCATTGCGACAATTCTCTTGGTGGCGGGATCCAGTTACGCTGATGACTGCTGCGTCGGCCGCGTCGGTGGCGCCAATGGCATAGGCACATACCCGCAGGAAGTTACCATCGGTGACATCCAGGCGTTGGTTACGGCGAAGTTCATAGTGGGTACTTGTGACGGGACCTTGCCGTGTCTGGGCGAGGGCGACGTAAACCAGTCAGGCGGTGCGAATCCGACCTGTAACGATATCACGATTGGTGATACTATGGCGCTGGTGAATCACTTGTACATTGCCGGCCCGGTGAATGCGCCTCTGTCGGAGTGTCTGTCATGCACAGTGACTGATATTGACGGTAATTGTTACCGGACCGTGACCATTGGCACTCAGGTATGGATGGCAGAAAACTTGAAAGTTACTCACGACTGTAATGGCGAAGCGATCCCCAATGTAACCGACGGAGCCACGTGGGCGGGCCTTACCGCCGGAGCCTATTGTGAATACAATAACGATGTAAATAATGTTGCCACCTATGGCAGACTAAACAACTGGTATGCGGTAGCTGACAGCCGGAACATATCACCTGCAGGTTGGCATGTGGCGAGTGATGCTGAGTGGCAGACGTTATCTATTTTCCTTGGAGGCGACGCTATTGCCGGCGGGAAAATGAAAGAAACTGGAACCACGCACTGGTACAGCCCCAATACTGGTGCCACTAATGAAAGCGGTTTTTCCGCGTTGCCTGGCGGTTACCGTGCCAGCGGCAATGGACCCTATGAAAATATGGGTTACTACGCCCACTGTTGATCCTCTACGGTGAGCAATAGTGACAGCGCCTGGCTCCGTAGACTGGGTTACAGCAGTTCAGACATCTACCGTTACGACTACAATAAGGGATACGGTTTCTCGGTTCGTTGTGTCAGGGATTGAGAGATGGGTGATGTGAACGGCAGTTGCGATATCACGCTCGGCGATGTTGCGCGCATGATTGACCACCCGTTTATCTCCGGCGCGGAGTTTCTGGTGGGGTGTGTATAGGGGAGGCTGACGCCATAAACCCACCCGTTGGGTGGGGTACAAATACAAGAAAGCCGGCAGATGAGGGCATCTGCCGGGCACGATTCTTCAACAAGCCAGTTGGGTGGCGCGTACGGTGATTTAGTTAGATATTGCTCCCCGGCATAGTGTGTCTTAGCTTGAAGTGTAATTGTGTTCAAGTTGGTTGACGATGTACGAGGAAAGGAGTCCTGTGATGGGAGACAAAGGCGGGAAGAAGGACAAGAGCAAGGGTCAAAAGCAGAAGCAAAGAAAACAGGGGCAAGAAGAAAAAAGGAAGCAGGATAAACAGCACCCGAACCCCGCATGAAAGTCGCTACTAGACTCGTGGAATAAACCCACGCGTCGGGGCTTGTTGAAAAAGTCCTTCGGACAACGTGCTGTCAGGCGACTCTGCCTGGCAGCCTTGCAGCTACAGGTGTCAGCCAGAGTCGGCTGACACCACATCTGGGGTTTTTCAACAGACCCGTTGGTGGGGCACAAGTTCACGCGGCAAAGCCGGTCTACGGGATGGCCTGACTTATTGGTTCAACATGACTCAGGTGTCGGGTTGCTCATCCCGCTTTCTGCGGGACTTGTGAACTCAACCTACCGGTTCAACTTACTGATGCAAGAAAAGGCCGTCCCCGTGGACGGCCTTACTGCACATTCCAATTTGGAACGAAGGGCTACTTCTTTTCTTTCTCCGGCTTGCCCTCGCCTTTCTGTGGTTTGGCTTCGCCTTTCAGAGGTTTGGCCTCACCCTTGCCAGCCTTGCCTTCCTCTTTCTTGCCGGCCTCTCCCTCAGCAGGAGCAGCCTCAGCACCCTCGGCAGCCACACCTTCGGCACCTTCTGCCGCGGCCGCTTCAGCCTCAACCGCAGTCGCCTCGGCCTTGATGACTGTCGGAGCCGAGATAACCACCACCGTGCGCTGAGCGTCGGCCAGAATTGTGGCGTTCGGAATGCTGACGTTACTCACGTGGATCGAGTCACCGATGCGCAGTTCGGAGACATCTACATCAAGGTGTTCGGGGATATTGATCGGCAGGCAGGAGATTTCGATCTCGCGCATGGTCGCCTGCATGATGCCGCCGTCTACCTTGACACCCACCGGCGTACCGATGAAGTGAATCGGAATCGCCACGTGAATCGGCTTGTTCATGGAAATGGCATGGAAATCGATATGCAGCACCCGGCTGGTCACCGGATCGCGCTGCATTTCGCGCAACACCGCTTTGGTCTCTTTTCCATCCATATTAAGATTCAGAATGGAACCGCTGGAGGCGTGACGCATAGCCGTGCGAAACTCACGCTCCTCGACCGACACGGGAATCGGTTCGGTCTCGGGGCCGTAAACCACGCCGGGAATCTTGCCGGCCATTCTGATCTGGCGAGCGACACCCTTGCCAATATCGTGGCGTCGCTGCACAGTGATGGGAATCTCTCTCATGTTAGCTCTATCTCCTGATAATGTTGAATTCTCACAGAGGCTTGGCCGGCTCGTCGAACAACACGGAGACCGATTCTTCATCGGCCGTGCGCTTGATCGTCTCGCCGATTAACTGGGAACAACTGATTACTTCGAACTTGTCGGGCAGTGCCCGATGGCTCTGATCAATTGAGTCGGTTATGACCATTCTCTTGATCGGTGATTGGTTGATCCTGTCGATGGCATTGCTCGACAGGACGCCGTGGGTACACGCTCCATAGATTTCGAGCGCGCCATTTTCTTTCAAGTACTCGGCGGCCTGAACCATCGAGCCGCCGGTATCGACCATGTCATCGCGAATCAGCACGTTCTTGCCGTTTACGTCGCCGATAAGATTCATTACTTTGGATTGATTCGGTCTGGGGCGGCGCTTTTCTACGATCGCAAGGTCAGCCTGGAGTTCATCAGCCGTGCTGCGCGCCATCTTGAGCGAGCCCAGGTCAGGCGACACCACCACCAGGTTCGCCAGGTGCATGTCGGCAAAATAGGGAATAAACAGCTTGGACGAATACAGGTGGTCGTGGGGGAGATCGAAAAAGCCCTGAATCTGGCTGGCGTGCAGATCGAAGGTTATGACGCGGTCAGCCCCCGCGGTAGTAATCAGATTGGCTATCAGCTTGGCCGTGATCGGTACGCGCGGACGGTCCTTGCGCTCCTGACGGGCGTAGCCGTAGTATGGCATCACGGCAGTAATGCGCATGGCCGAGGCGCGCCGCGAAGCCTCGATCAGCATCAGTAGTTCCATCAGATTGTCAGCCGGCGGATTGGTCGGCTGGATGATGAACAGGTCGGCGCCCCGGATGTTCTCGTTGATCTGGACAAAAATCTCCCCGTCACTGAAACGGGTGACCGTGCAGTCGGTCAGACTCAGTTCGAGATACTTGGCAATTTTCTCCGCCAGTCCCGGATTGGCTGTGCCGGTAACTAGTTTGACGTCATTTCGAACAATCATCTCTTCAACTCACGCTATCCGAAACAAAACCTGCCTTGCGACCGCTTAGGCCTATCACAAAGCAGGCCTGATCTAATTCGAGCCGAAATATGGCTGGGGCGCCAGGATTCGAACCTGGGATTGCCAGCTCCAAAGGCTGGTGTCTTACCGCTTGACGACGCCCCAGGATGTCGGTTCAGACGGTTCCGGGACTACTCTGAGGTATGCTCTCGGAGTTCCTTCTCGTAAGCTTCCAGCACCGACTTCTCAATCAGGGTGCGCATGTCGCGGTTGACCGGATGCGCAATATCCTGGTGGGTACCATCAGGTCGCTTGCGGCTCGGCATCGACACAAAGTACCCGTTGTTACCCTGGATAATCTTCATGCCCCGTATGACAAAGGCATTATCGAAGGTAACATTTGCAAAACCTCTGAGCTTCTCCTCGTCCCTGAGGGTAACTCTGATCTCAGTGATCTCCACGTTGCTGTCCCCGTCGTCTAAAGTCGCGCAGGCAACCGAATCGGCCTCACCGTAGAGATGGTCCAGTCACTCCTGCCAAGTACCCTGTCGCCTTCCAAATCCGGCGCGTTGCTATATATTCCAAAGACCGTTGGCCCAGAGCCGCTCATACGGGATAACAGAGCTCCGGTGTCCGTCAGGCCGTTTTTTACCTGTTGCAGGTGCTCAAGTGCGCTCAATGAGACAGCCTCGAAGTCGTTGCCACTGTCCGACAACCACTTAACGAACTCATTGGGCGCTCTCCAGCCCCGAAAGCTACGGGGTTGTCTCGAACTTGTCAAGGGCAATTTGAGTGCAGAATAGGCTTCGGCAGTTGACACAATTACCGGCGGGGTAACCAGCACTATCCAGTAGTCAGTTGGCAAGATCACATCCTCGACTATTTCCCCTCTGCCGGTCACATGGGCCTGGCCGGAAGAAAAGAAGAAGGGCAGGTCGGATCCGATTTCGATTGAAAGCGCTGCCATTTCGGTCTTTGTCAGGGGCAGGTCAAACAGGATATGACAGGCCAGAATAGTCGCGGCCCCGTCTGCTGATCCTCCGCCTAGGCCGGCTGCGATCGGGATGTTCTTCTCCAGTTCGACCTCCAGACCACCAGTAAGGCCAAAACGCTGCTGCATCAGGCGAAAGGCCCTGGCAATCAGGTTGGAGTCATTGGTTGGCAAGTCTACGGAGTGCGCCAGAGATATCTGAACGTCAGTTGAGTTGTCAAGGCGGGTGATCTTCAGCCGGTCAAACAACGACACAGCTTGAAAGAGCGAATCGATGTCGTGATAGCCGTCGGGTCGGCGACCGAGCACTCGCAAGTCGAGGTTGACTTTAGCCGGAGCGCCGACGGTTACGCTACTCTGTGATATCCTTTTGACGAACATGGTCTGTACGTTCCAATCGACGGTTTCCGATGTCAGGAAACACGCCTGCGGCGGAGGTGTCAAGCGACCGCTTCAAAAAACCAACCTCCATGCTTGAAATCCCCCCCAGGCCGCCATATACTTACGCGCAACTCGAAGTCCGAAAAAAGCCAACCCTAAGGAGTCAGTTATGGATCCGTTCGGTGCAAAAGCTACCCTGAAAACAAAGTCTGCGAAATATCAAATCTACCGTCTGGACAAGCTGTCCAGGCACGGACAGATCGACAAGCTACCCTATTCTATTCGCATTCTTCTGGAAGCGTTGATGCGTAACGTTGACGGCCGGGTCATCACCGAGGACGACGTGGTTGCGGCCGCCGGTTACAACCCGTCCAAAGTGGGGGAGATTACCATCCCGTTCAAACCGGCCCGGGTACTCCTGCAGGACTTCACCGGAGTTCCGGCGGTTGTCGATCTGGCGGCGTTGCGGACAGCCATGAAGGCGATGGGCGGCGACGCGAAGAAGATCAACCCGTTGGTTCCGGTCGACCTGGTGATCGACCATTCCGTACAGGTCGATTCCTTCGCCTCCGAAGATTCGCTTCAGATCAACATGGAGAAGGAGTTTGAGCGCAATCGAGAGCGGTATGAGTTCCTTCATTGGGGGCAAAAGGTTTTCGACAACTTCCGCGTGGTCCCGCCGGCGACCGGTATCTGCCATCAGGTCAATCTTGAGCATCTGGCCAAAGTGGTCTGGACTAACAATGGTGTCGCCTATCCCGACACGTTGGTCGGTACCGATAGCCACACGGTCATGATCAACGGTCTCGGTGTGCTTGGCTGGGGCGTGGGCGGTATAGAGGCCGAGGCCTGCATGCTGGGTCAGCCGCTTTACATGCTGATGCCCGAAGTGGTCGGCTTCAAACTGACGGGCAAGCTTCAGGAAGGTGTCACCGGCACCGATGTCGTTCTCACGGTCACACAGATGCTCAGAAAACACGGCGTGGTTGGCAAGTTCGTGGAGTTCTTCGGCTCCGCGCTGGATGAGCTGTCGCTGCCTACCAAAGCGATGATTGGCAACATGGCGCCAGAGTATGGTGCGACTATGGGCTTCTTCCCGGTCGATAATGGCACTTTGGAGTACTTGCGCATGACCGGTCGCACAGTCGATGAGATCGACCTGGTCGAGCGATACTGCAAGGAGCAGGGACTGTTCCGCGAGAAAGACTCAGACGCGCCGCAGTTTGCGTCGGTAGTCGAACTTGATCTGACCAAAGTCGAGCCCTCGCTGGCCGGGCCCAAGCGGCCGCAGGACCGGGTTTCCCTGGCGAATCTTAAGACCGATTTCGAAGCCGGTCTCACGAGACCGATCAAGGAGCGTGGGTACGAACTTCAGGCGGGCGATCTTGACAACAAAGGAACCATCCGCAACGGTTATCAGGCCGAAATCGGTCACGGCGCGGTGGTGATTGCTGCGATTACGTCCTGCACCAATACCTCGGACCCGTTCGTACTGGTGGCAGCGGGTTTGTTAGCAAAGAAAGCAGTGGCCAAAGGTCTGAAGACCAAGCCGTATGTCAAAACCTCACTTGCTCCCGGCTCGCGTGTGGTCACCGCTTACCTCGAACAGTCAGGATTGATAGAACCACTGAAGAAGCTCGGCTTCCACAACGTTGGCTATGGCTGCACCACATGTATTGGCAACTCAGGTCCGCTTCCGGATGAAGTCGTCCAGGCGATCAACTCAGGAAACGTCGTAGCTGCTGCGGTGCTTTCCGGTAATCGCAATTTCGAGGGCCGCGTCAGCCCGCACACCAGGGCCAACTATCTGGCCTCGCCGCCTCTCGTGGTGGCGTATGCACTGGCCGGTACGGTCGATATTGACCTGTCCACCGAACCGCTGGGTGAAAACGACAAGGGCGAAAAAGTCTATCTCAAAGACATTTGGCCGACCCAGAAGGAAATTGCCGAAGTTGTAACAAAACACGTCACCAGCACTCTGTTTGCCAAACAGTATGCTTCGGTGTTCGACAGTAATCAGGTCTGGAATGCGATCGCATCCCCCAAGGGGGAAATCTATGCGTGGGATGAGAAGTCAACCTACATTCAGCATCCGCCATTCTTTGTCGGCATGAAGAAGGAGCCGGGTGACATACAGCCGATCCGCGACGGTGTCTGCCTCGCCGTGCTGGGTGACTCAGTGACTACCGATCATATTTCGCCGGCGGGCAATATCAAAGTCGACTCACCGGCTGGGCGATATCTGCTCGAACACGACGTGCCTTTTGCGGATTTCAACTCCTATGGTTCGCGGCGGGGCAATGACCGGGTCATGACGCGCGGCACGTTCGCCAATATCCGCCTTCGCAATCAGTTGGTGCCGGATTCGGAAGGCGGCGTGACTAAGTTCTTCCCGACCGGCGAGACGATGTCTATCTACGATGCCGCCATGCGCTATGCCGAAAAAGACACTCCGCTGGTCATTATCGCCGGCAAGGATTACGGCATGGGTTCGTCGCGCGACTGGGCCGCCAAGGGCACGATGCTACTTGGAGTCAAAGCCGTGTTGGCACAGAGCTATGAACGCATCCATCGTTCCAACCTTGTCGGCATGGGAGTGATGCCGCTCGAGTTCATCAACGGCGAGTCGAAAGAATCGCTCGGGCTTATGGGCGACGAGTTGTTTACTATCGAAGGCCTCGCCAATGATATGAAGCCGGGGCAGACGGTCGCGGTCCGGGCGCTCAGCAACGAGGGCGAGAAGAAGTTCCGCATGAAAGCGCGGCTCGACACGAAAATAGAAATCGACTATTATCGCCACGGCGGCATCCTCCAGATGGTGCTCCGCCAGTTGGCTAAGAAATAGCGTAACGAACAAATGGACTTCGACATAAGAATGGAGATGGAACTATGCCAGTAGCAACGCCTGCGATATACCGCAAGATGCTCGATGTCGCCCGGGAAAAGAAATACGCCTACCCGGCGATCAACGTGGCCTCGACTGTGACCGCCAACGCGGCGCTCAAGGGATTCGCCGACACCGGTTCGGACGGAATCATCCAGCTTTCGACCGGCGCAGGCGAGTTTGCCTCCGGCCTGAATGTGAAGAACATGGCCGAGGGGGCGATCTCGATCGCTGAGCACGTCCACCGCATGGCCGAGCACTACAACATTTATGTCGCCCTTCACACCGACCATTGCGTGCCGAAAAAGTGGGATGCCTTTGTCAAACCGCTGATCGAGGCCACTGCGGTGCTGCGCAACGCCGGGCAGAACAATCTGTTTCAGTCGCACATGTTCGACGGTTCCGAGCTGCCGATCGGTGAGAACATGAAGATGGCGGTCGAGCTGCTCAAGGCCTGCAAGGAGAATGAGATCATTCTGGAAGTCGAGATCGGCGTGGTCGGCGGGGAAGAGGACGGCATGGACCACAGCATGGTCGGCAAAGAGAAACTCTACACCACGCCGGAAGACATGGTACGCGTTTACGAAGCACTCAATCCGGTCGGCGGACGGTACATGGTGGCGGCGACGTTCGGCAACGTGCACGGCATCTACAAGCCGGGCAACGTGGTGCTCAAGCCGAAGATTCTTCGCGACGGCCAGGACGCACTCAAGAAGAAGTTCGGCGCCAAGGCGACGTTTGATCTGGTCTTCCATGGCGGCTCCGGCTCGGAACTGAGCGACATCCATGAGACAATCGAGTACGGTGTGGTCAAGATGAATGTCGATACCGACACACAGTATCATTTCACGCAGCCGATTCTCAAGCACATGGTGGAGAATCAGAAGGACCTGACGCACTCCGAAGAGAAGATGGCGGACAAGAAGAAGTTCGATCCGCGGGCTTATTTGAAGCTGGCCGAGAAGGGGATGGCCGCACGGGTGTCCCAGGCCTGCAAGGACCTCAAGTCCGACGGCCAGACGCTGTTTGGGAAGTAGGATATAAGTCACCCTGAGCTTGTCGAAGGGTGACTTTATTGAGTAGGGGAATAAGTAAATGAGTAGTACTTGTAGCCTGTGTCATCGCCAGCGAGTTCTTGACGACCGCTGTATCATTCATGCACCTGCGCATGGCAAGGACAATTCCAAGTTTGCGCAGCAGGTCCTAGCGGAGATCGAGTCGCCGGAGACTGTCTCTGTAGACTTGACAGGCGCTTTGTACAATGGCGACTGGGAGTTCTTATGGGGCAAAATATATATAACCAAAGTCATTAACCTTCAAGGGGCGAACCTCAATGTTATGAGTCTGAGGGATGTAACCTGCTATGGTTTAAGTTGCAGCGGTGCGACGCTCAGAGAAGGCATGACGCTTGAAAACGTGACAATCACAGGGCAACTGACAGTGAAGAACGCGCAGATCGAGGGAGTGATGAACCTTTCGCGGACTATCGTGAACGGTGAGACCGACATATCGCCACAAGTCTGCAAAGGGCACACAAGAATTACGAACGGATCGCACTTCAGAGGGACGTTTCATTTTGGAGGGGAATTCAAGCAGCACATATACATTTCCGACACGGTGTTCAGAGACAAGTTCTCGCTATCGGGGTGCAACCTACGCAGCGGGTTCGGTACAAATGATGTGGATTTCGCGGGAGTGGTTTGTTTTGATCACAATTCGCTAACTGGTGAGCTGAACTTCGTTAAGACGCGCTTTCTCGGCGACTCAACTTTCGCCCGGGATCAATTGCAGAATCGGTTCCCGCTCTTCCGAGAGTGCAGTCTGGCTGGTGTCCGCTTCCTGACGCTGCCCGAAACCAAAGAAACCCAAATCGAAAAGTGCGAATGGCCGCGGGATTTTCCTCGCTGGTTCAGGAGAGCACGGTGCCATGCGGCGGATGAATTGGATGTCGCGCCATGTGCGATGATCATACGGCTAAAGGCCTGGCTGATTGAAAAAGGCATTGGCTTCGTTTTCAACAAGGAAAAGCGAAGCGAGATAGTCACTACGGCGGGCATTGATCGGGACCGTTTTCATCGTCTCTCACAGATATACAGACAACTTCACAAGAAGTACTATTCTGAATCCCGTTTCACGGAAGCTGCTGAATTCTACATTAGCTTCATGACGGTGAAGAGGAAGGCCGAGACAGGAAAGCTCTGGGCGCGGACTCTTGACTTACTTTATGCTTGCATGTCGAGGTACGGCGAGTCTATTGGCAGACCTCTTACTTTGCTTGCGGCTACATGGCTTATCGGGACGGCATGGTGGATGCGCTTGGGGGTAACAGATAGTTGCGGGCGCACGATTTACAGTTTCTTCAGTGCCTTCTGTGCGAATATTGCAGCCGCCCTGTTCTTCAGGACAGCCAGCTACATCCCGCCAGCGTTTTCTGTCCAATCAAATGTGATGATAGGTGAGTCGTTCTTGACAGTATTGTTTCTTGGCTTTCTTGCACTGGCTGTTCGCAGACAATTCGCTCCGAAAACACCGATGGATTAGTTAGCCTGGGTGCCCCACCGCTTGGGGTCTGTTGAAAGAGTAGTGTCTTTTTGCCGAGTGGGCCACCGGTACCTACATAGCGTTGTTTCAGAACCGAACGAAAGGAGAGAGATGTGGACGAGGAGAACGTCAAGAAACTCAATGAGAAATATGGGCTAAAGTCGTCAACAGACCAAGGAGGCGGCGGTGCGACAACTGACTTCAAGACACTAGGCACTCTAGGAAAGGTAATTTCCTTCTGTGGGTGGCTGGCAGTTCTCGCAGGTGTTGGCGTAGCCATAGCACTATCGACAGGAAGAAACCCGACGATGAGTTTCTTTGGAATACCCATTTCAATAATGGGATTGTTTCTTGTGGCTCAGGGCCAGATGATCTCCTGCTTTGTTGCTATAGAGAATCATACCAAGAGAATCCGAGACAGTATTGAATCCCGTCAGTAGTTGTCTTCGATGGGTGGATCACCGGTCCGTATTCGCCGGCAGATGAGGACATCTGCCGGGCACGTGATCAATAGAGACATATCTTCTATGAGTAGAGACGGGCCCCCGGACCCGTCATTCCTGCGGAGGCAGGAAACCAGTCATGTTGGAGCGTTAGGGAATCTTAGTAACCTAAGACGCACCTTGCGGGGATTTTGAAGGCATCCGCTGTGGTGCCATAGCGGTCTTGTCTGGGCCCCTTCCTTCGAAGGGGTGACGGCGCTGTGCGCCGTCTCTGGGGTATCACAACAGGCCCCTGCACAGGAGTGACGTAAGAAACCTCGTCGACGGGAAACCTAGATAGTGTATTGAATATCTCCCTGATTTGCCGGTACTTGGATCAATAACCGGAGAAACGGCGATGGAACTGATATACTTCTATGGTGTCCTGGCGGTGGCTTGCGGCGTCTGGAACGGCATCACCAGCGGCAAGATCTTCTTTGACTTACGGGGCCGCGGCGAATCTGTGAACTTCTTCCTGCTGCGGATAATGGCGCCCTTCTACGCGTATCGATACCGCAGGATCACGCGCGAAGAGACCGGCCGAACCGGGCCGTTGTTTTATCACTATGTGGTTTCGATCAACGGCGCGCTGGTGTTCGCCGTGGTGACGATTGTCCTGGTGCTGACCAGATAGTGTGCTGTCAATCTTGAATGCAAATCCCACCTGTAGAATGTCGGGTTGCTCCCCCGGCTCTTCGGCCGGGGTCGTGAACCCGACCTACCATACTGTCAGAGTCAAACGTAGCAACCCTGCAGGTTCGACATCTTAAGCTTGATCGAACACGCTGTCTATAGGTAAAGTGGATCCTGGGCGGCTGGGCCACCCGGACCCACCTGCCGGTACTTTGTGCAGGGATCATAGCGGGCACTCTGTTATGGCACACAATATTCTCGCAGACTTCATCCTGGTGATCCACCTCGTGTGGATCGTCTTCATGTTCTATGGATTCGCTCTGACCGTGCGGGCTTTCTGGCGGCCGGCGTTCTGGGATCGATGGATATTCCGCACGATCCATCTGGCCGGGATTCTGTTCGTAGCCTCACTCGAACTGCTTCACAAGTACTGCCCGTTGACGATCTGGGAAAATGCTCTGAGACAGCACGGCAATCCCGGTACAGAATACCCGAGCAGTTTCATTCTCGGTTACATCGAACGGCTGGTCTACCCCAACGTCAGCCCGCTGGTCTATCTCCTACCCACATATGGGATTGCTTTGTTCACTCTGGTGATGTTTGCCGTCAGACTGCCAGCGAAATTGCGGCGCAATAATTTGTAGGTCAGGACCCTTGTGGTCCTGACATTTGTCTGTCAGGAGGACAAGCCTCCTGACCTACAAAACTGCCCTACGTCCCTGACCTATTTTGGCTGCAATTAGAATTGATACCCGGCGCTGAAGCGGAGGGTCTGATCGAAGGTGTCGTCGTGCAAATAAGCGAAGTCAAACGAGAATTGACGATAGAAGATGCCCACGCCGGTTGTGAACCGGCCGATGTCGAATCCGGCCCGGCCAAAAAGCATCCCACGCCATTCCAACTCGCCGCCGAAATGGGTGTCCAGCGAGAGCGGTCCGCTCCAGTACTGTGCGCCGGATCTGATGTTCTCGAACTTTATGTCGCCCGACGCCATCGCCCGGCCCACAAAATCGCCGTGCCGGTGCGCGAGCATGACTCCCGGCTTCACCGTGGGGTAGATCGACTCGGTGGAGCCGTCATAGCGTATGAATCCGGTCGTGATATCGGTCACCATCAGGCCGAAACTTGTGCATTCGCACGGTTGATAGACCGCGCCGGCATCGGCAGTCAGCCCCCAGCCGGTCGTGACTCCGAGGTCACGGTAAATGATCTTACCGGTTACGCCAACGTGAATCTCCGGCGTGATCGCGCGCGCAATTGAACCCGCGAACAACCAGTCGCCATGGGATTCTTCGCGGACTACGTATGGACGGTCGTCCTGATCCATCTCGGTAATCTTGATACCGTTACCGCCCAGATAGTAAAGGTAGAACCCGAACGCCTGAAACATCCCGCGTGAACCGCTGTCAGCCGAGCGGGCGTTTACATAGGCCAGAAAATCATGGTTCAGCAGGGAGCCGAAGGTCTCGGCGTGCATGGCTGTGAAGTGACGGCCCGACATCAGGTTCATTCCGGCGGGATTCCAGTACGGAGCGGTCCCATCAAAAGGTCCGGCGACAACACTTCCACCCAGGGCCAGACCCCGCCCGCCTACGCCAAGCGAGAACGCTTCTCCGGCGTACTTGGCCGCTCGCGCATTGCACACCAACAACAGGCAGATCAAAGAGAGCGACAGGGTGCAGGTTGTGTGTCTCGATTTCACCATACTCACTCAATGAGACGATTAAGTCATAATAATAGTGGAACACCCGAACACCAACAAGGATCGAGCCATATCAACGGGTAACCATAAAAAAGGCGGGACCGATGTCCCGCCTCGTAACATTCGGCAAAACTCACGTTGCGATTACTTCGAGCCCCCGCCTTTGTCCGCTTTGTCGGTCTTGGGCGTGGCGGCGCCACAAGGCTTAGCGCATTTCTTGGCGCAGGCCGATGCAGCCGCAGCGCCGCAGGGATGCTGAGCGCCACTGATCTGTACGTTGGACTGCGTCACCGACACCGCCGGGATAACTTCAGCTTGATAGCCCTTGTCGCTTATGGCCTTTACCAGCTCTTCATTATTGACCTTCTTGGGGTCGACCACGACGAACGCGCTGCCATCCTTGTAACTGACCACGCCGACTTTCACCACGCCGGGGAGAGCCTGAAGACAAGTAGTGATTGTGTTCTCGCAACCAGTGCAGGTCATACCCTTTATCGACATGTTGACAGGAGTGTATTCACCTGAAGCGCAAAGCTTCTGGCACTCTTCAGGCGATATGCCCAGCTTGGCGGCACAAGCAGCAGCCTCTTCAGGCGTGCACTGACCCTTGGCCGACATCTGGTGCGAACTGCTGGATTTGTTGCCGCAGGCCAGCGAAACGGCCGGTGTGGTCAAAAAGGCAACCAGCGCAACAAGCGCAAGCGTTAGATAAAGTGTCCTCTTCATGTGTCTTTCGTCTCCTTGTAACACGTACAGAATTGATCTACTCTTTGGTTCAATATATCGTCTTTTCTGTTCTGGTCAACCGTTAAAGGGGAGCATGACCGGCTTCATTATATTGTCCTGTAAACACCCAAGAGCAAAGCAAGTTCCAAAAAGCAGGCGTTGCACCAGCTTCCCTGTGAAGTCCACGCCCCCGAAGTGTGCGGGCAACCTGTTGTCGGTCAATTAGATGCTGGGTCAAATAGCTCTCGCCAAAAACAGCGTTAGTTAAGCGGAAGGACTTTGAAAAAAGCCCCCCGCTCGGCTTTTGGAACAGAACCGGCCGGCACCGCAAGGACCTCAACCACCATTGGTCGGCTCCCCTTTATGCGAATTATGTCACCCAGGTTGATCTCGTGAGCAGGCTTGACCCGTCGGCCGTTGATCTCTAACAGGCCACCTGTCCCCATTTCCTTAGCCACAGTGCGCCGTTTGATGATGCCAACGGCTGACAGGTAGTCATCGATTCTCACTCACCGAAACCTTCCAGATGGTATTCGACAAAGGTCCGTTTCTTAAGGTCGGCAATCCACTCATCGACCAATCGACCGGTCTTGTCCTGTCGAGCCAGATCCTTGATGCGGTCGAAATCTTCCTTGAGCGACAGTGCTTTGCCCGGCTGGTACTCAAGCAGCTTGAGAATATGGACGCCAAAACGCGACTTCACCGGTCCACGCACCTCACCGGCAGTGGTCCAGCCTGAAACAGCTTCGGCAAAACCCTCGGGCATCTGCTGCATAGCAAACCAACCCAGCTCGCCTCCCTGAGCGCGCGAATCATCGTCACGGGAATACGCTTTGGCGATTTCGGCAAAATCCTGACCACCCCGAATCACGGTAATGAGCGAGTCGGCCAGAGCCATCGCGCGGGCGGTATCCTGGGCCGATGGCTGCACTGCCAACAGCAGGTGTCTCAGGTGTGATTTGTCGCCGCGCTTGTCCTCGCACTTGACAACATGGTAGCCGAACTCGGTTCGCACCACACCGGAGATTTCGCCGACGTCCAGCTTGAAGGCCGCCCGGGCAAACTCCGGCACCATGTCTCCGCTCTCCACGAACCCAAGATCACCACCGTTGGCCCCGGCGCCCAGGCTCGAGTATTCCGTGGAAATAGCTGCAAAATCAGCGCCGTCGAGTATCAGTTGACGCAACCGCTCGGCCTGCGCTTTGACAGAGTCCTCAATTGCCGAAGCCGGCGTAATTTCGAGCAGGATATGAGCCAGCCGGACTCCCTCGGGCTGATTGGGAATCGAATCTTTGAACTCCTGAAAGAACTTTTCCACCTCGAACCTTGAGACCGACACGTCAGAGAGCTTCTTCTGGATATATCGCTGCCGCAAGAGGTTGTTCTGGATATCCTGTTCGTACTGGCGCCTGAGGTCACGAAGCGTCATACCTTCCTGTTCCAGAGCCGCCAGGAACTTTTCCTCGGAACCGAAATTCTCAACCACTTTGGCAATATGTTCGTCGAGTGCCTGCTGAACTTCGCTCGGTCGAACTGTGATGGAGGTATCTTTCTTTGCTTCCGCCAGAAACAACTGATCTGAAATCATCTGTTCCAGCACCTGTTTCTGGAAGAGGCGGACTTCTTCTTCGGTCTTTGGGCGCTGCCCGCTCTGGAAAGCGGTCAGTTGAAGTTGATTGGCCAGCTCCGACGCCAGGATGACCTGATCGCCAACTACCACGGCGATCTTGTCTACGGTGTCGGTGCTGTCAGAGTCGGCGGCCATGGCGCTTGCAGACACCAGAAAGATCACGGAGGCTATAATGGTTACTATTGTTTTCATGGCTTGCCGGCAGCGTTCCCGGTGGACGCGTACATTTCTCGATCAATCATGCTCCAGATGACATCTTCACTAATCTCGATATCAGCGCTGGAACGACGCTTCTCGAGCCACTGAAGGACCATCTGGTTCTTCTTTTCCGTGGTCAATTGTTCGGTGATGTCCTCTTTCAGATTGAGGAAGTCTTCGTAGTGCTCATTGGTCCAGTTGATCGGCCAGATAATGGAGTACTTGCCGCGATCAGGGATCGGTCCGCCGATCGTATTGACCGGGATCTGTCGGGCGGCATGATACAGAACAGGGAATTGAAGCGAGTCCACGTAACCCAGGTCGCCCCGTTTTACTCGCAGCCCGGCCCGTTCCGACACCTGGAATGCTCTTGCCTGGAACTGCTCGATAGTGCTGATTTCGCGCACGAGTCTCTGGGCCAGCATCTGATCGCTCACTAGAATCTCAAAAAGACGAACTTGCGCCGGGACGAGATATTCTTCGCGATGCAGGTCGTAATAGTCACGCATCTCCTGTTCCGACGGCGGCTCGGTTACGGGTATGGAGTCATTCTTCATGATTTCCGCCACCGAGTACTTCTCGAACAACTTCGTCTTGCGCTTGTAGTAGTCCGTCTGGTCAATCTTCTCGACTTCAGCCTCATGCGACAGAATGTCCATGCGTTTCATCTGGAAGATGATCACGGCCATGGAATCGTAGTTGTCGAAATTGGGCCTGTCTTCCGGCGCCAGATAGCGGCGCACCGACATCAGATAATCAATAAATGATATCTGGCCGCCGTTCCAGGTGGCCAGGATCAGTTCCTTTTCGTCCCGATCGAGCTGCTCTTCGTCGAAGTCTGACTTGGGCAGTTTTTCGACTACCTGGGGAGGATAGAGCAGCGTGCGTTTGTGTGTGACATAGTTGGCGACCGCCGTATCCACGGTGACCGGATACTTGACGGCAATGCTGTCAAAGTATGCCGCCGTGAGTTCCTGGCGCCTGGCTGTCTTGAGTTCCTGCTCCAGGCTGGGGCGCACTTGCGCGTATTCCTCACGCGTCTGGTTAGGCTGCTTTTCGATAAGTTTTACGATATGGTAGCCGTAATCGGTCTGGAAAGGCGGAGAAAGTTCCCCAACTTCAAGGCCGAACACTACCTTCTCGAACTCTTCCGGCGCAGTGCCTCGAACAAAATACCCCATGTCACCGCGATTGCGCTTGGCCGCCGGATCGACAGAATACTGGTACGCCATCTGCTCGAAGTCCGCACCGGCTTTTAACTTTTCGAAAATCATGTTGGCTGTATCCAGGTTGTTCACGAGAATGTGGAACGGACGCACCTGGTAACCCATGTCATCGTACAACTTCCGAAGCTCGGCTTCCGATACCGCCAGCTTCTGGTCCACATGGAAATGGTACAGGCCGTCCAGCAGAAAACGCATCCGGTTGGCTTCCATTATCCGCAGAATCTCCAGAGACTGCTCCACGTGCCGCTCGTAGCCCGCCTGGGCCAGCAGCGTGTGAGAAATCATGCTGTCCAACAGTCTACGCTTGCCCTGAAACTCCTCATCAGCGGTGCGATAGCCGATCGGGTTACGGTCGAGAAACTCCTGGAAATCGCGAACGGTGATTTTTTCATTGTCAACTTCGGCCACGACCGTGTTGTCGGTTTTGCTACAACCGATCATCAGGCTTGTCGCCAAACAACAAAACACGATGGACAAAACTACTCTTGGTGCAGTCATCAGCTTTCTTCCTCCGGAAGCGTAACCCACATTTGTACCTGACCGTCGGCTTCCGGTTCCGAACGCCGATAGTCAGCCGGTATAGATAACTCAAAACTGGGTATCCGCCAAGCACTTTCGGATTGGTCTGGAAAGCGCGGCGAAAGGGCCATGCGGCTTGGTTTTTTAGCTGTCGGTGACAGGGCGGATGTCGGGTTGCTCCCCCGGCTCTTCGGCCGGGGTCGTGAATCCGACCTACCGGGCTCAAAAGGCTACTTCAACAACACCATCTTCCTTGTTATTCTCAATCCCTCGGCGCTGAGACGATACAGATACACACCCGAAGCCACCGGTCGGCCCGATGAATCGGTGCCGTCCCACACCACCGTGTACGATCCGGCCGAAAGAGTCCCTTCAGTCAAACGAGTGACCTCGGCTCCAAGGATATTGTAAACGATCAGCGAAACCCGTGTTCTCACCGGCAATCCAAACTGAATACTCGTCTCAGGATTGAAGGGGTTGGGGAAATTGTGTAACAGGGTGTAATCGGAAGGCAAAGTAGGTTCGTAATCGTGATCAACGTCTTGAGGATCAGACCACCCAGCGTATATATAGACTAATCCTTGACCGAGACTGCCTTCGGCATCAAAAGCAAAGTCATCTATCCCGTCACCATTGAAATCACCAATTCCCGTGCATGAACGCCCTACCTCATAGTTGAGACCGGGAAGGTTCGTGTTATGGATGCGTAGATCCCGCAGACTATCAGCATCTGGCCCTCCTAGGAAGATGTCAACCCAGCCGGTACCGGCAAAAGGCAGCGGAAGCCCTCGAATCAGATCGTCGTATCCATCGTTGTTGACATCACCCGCAGGACTGACGTAGTAAGCATCACCGAACAGGGTCATATCCGGCAGACTGTCAAAACCAGATCCGCCGAAGAAGAAGAATGCCGTTGAATCGTCAGAAGGTTCCGCAGCAACGTACAGATCGTCGTAACCGTCCCCGTTGAAGTCAAGACAGGCCATCCGTTCACCCCACATGTTCTGATTGCTCGCGAAGCTGCCTGGACGCGTGATGATCATATCCGGAATTGTGTCGAACGTGGGCCCGCCGAAGTAGATATACACTTGACCGTTGATGGAGTCGGGTGCGTCGTACCGCCGGTTCACAGCCACATCGGTGCGGCCATCCCCGTTGAAATCTCCCGCTACTATTTGGTCCGCGAACGAATATCCTGGGGCCGCATTGGCAGGAGTGATTCTCAAGAAGGGGTTGGAGTCCGCCGGTGCTTGGTAGTGGAACAGCCCAAAAGCCAAGTTGCCATCGTCGTTCCAGATCAGCTCGTCGAGGCCATCCGCATCAATGTCATTTCCTCGGACCCCTTGTTGATAGGGGCGAAAGACAGCATTTCCAAAACGGAGATCCTCCAGACCATCGGCAAGTGGGCCGCCCCAGTAGACCTTGTCCTTGCGATATCCTCCCGACCACGAGGTCACTGAGAAATCGTTGAATCCATCGCCGTTCAAATCACCCAGGTTGTTAAGGCCGCCATAGACAGAATCAGTGACAATGAGATCGGGAACAGTATCGAGCGTTGGACCACCGTAGAACAGCTTCGCTCGGTGCACTTTGGGCAAGGGAGTCTCGCGCCAGTCGTAGACTAGTATGTCATCGTAACCGTCACCGTTCTGGTCACCCAAGCCAACGATCTCCCAGCCCAACAGGGTATTTGGCTCACCTTTGATGACACCAATCAACTCAGGGAGTTGGGCAAAGGTCGGTCTGGTCAGTATCGCCACACAGCACAGGACAAACCACAACATCACTGCCCTTAGTCTCGACCTGTCTGTATCACGTAATCCCAAGCCTGATCTCCTCTGAATCCTTGCGTTACTCTACTGACGACCCGGCCCGGACTTTTGATGAGAAGAATTGTCGGGGGAGCTATTCGAAGTCGGCTTCGAGGTAGTTCTCCACTACCGACCGGCGGCTCAGACGCTGGGCCAGTTTCTTGGTCAGTTCCACTGCCGAGTTTTCGCCATACACTTTCAACATGTGGTTCATGGCGATGACCTCGGATATCACCGTGATGTTCTTGCCGGGAGAAATAGGCACGGTGAGGATGGGAATACTCACGCCGAGAATCGTCGTGCCCTCTTCTTCGAGACCGAGCCGTTCGTAAGACTCGGTGTCCGACCAGAGCACCAGCCGCACTTCGACCTCAATCCGCTTTTGCAGACGGATGGCGCGAATGCCGAAAAGTTCCTCGATATCAATAATTCCAACACCTCGAATCTCCATATGATGACCAAGAAGCTCCGAGCTGTTGCCGATCAGCACGTCGGGCGCCATCCGGGTGACCTTGACTACATCGTCGGCGACCAGACGATGTCCGCGCTCGACCAGATCGAGGGCCACTTCAGACTTGCCGATTCCCGACTTGCCCGTGTACAGCAGGCCGACACCATAGACGTCAACCAGCGTGCCGTGAACATTGGTCGACGGCGCAAAGAGGTGGTCGAGAAACGCTCCCAGCCGGGTTATCAGATCAGCAGTAGTCAGGCGACTCGAAAACAGCGGCACGTGGTACTGATCAGCCGCTTTGGACAGTTCTTCGGGCGGCGTGATCCCCTTGGTGATGATCACTATGGGGATATTGGCAGAGAGAATTTTCCTGGCGGCCATGGCAAGTTGATCGGGGGAAAGGGTGCTTATGAACGCCATTTCGGTCTTACCGAGTACCTGAATCCGTTCGGCGGGAAATCGCTCGAAGAAACCGGCCAGCGCCAATCCGGGGCGGTGTAATTCCGGGTTGGTCACTTTTCGTTTCAGGCTCTCGTCGCCCCCGGCGACCAGAGTTAGTTCCAGATCCCGCTTTCTGTCCTGATACAGCTTTTCAACAGTTGTTTCGGCCATGTGTCGGGAATATAGACGGAGGCTCAAATCAATGGCAACAAAGAAATTAGAAACAGAAGGAAGCCGTAGTGAGGTGCTGCGTCAGGTCACAACCCCGTCCGCGTGTAGTGGACGGGGTCAGGACCTGATGCAACTTGACCAAAGCTGAAGTGAGGACCTGTCCAGGCTGGATAATCCGGCAGATGTGGGGAGGCTGCCGGAACCAGCAACGATTCTTCAGATTCCCAGCGCGCTCTTTACTGTTATCGCCAGACTTTCGCCGCGAAGGTCTTCGCCCCAGGCGACCAGTGCACCGTCTTTGCCAACCAGGAGCGGAGCCGGAATGCTGCCTATGAAAAAGCGTTTCACCAATTCGGTGTCCCACGCCTGGCCGTCATAGATGTGCCGCCAGTTCATGCCGGCGGAGTCGATCCAGTGACGATAAGCCTCTGGTGTTACTTCTTCAGCATAGTCCAGCGAGATCGAAACGATCTCCAACCCCTTGGGGTGATATTCCTGGTAGACCTGCAGAACGTTCGGTAGTTCCGCCCGACAGGGCGGACACCAGGTCGCCCAGAAGTCGATCAGCAGCACTTTTCCCGTGTAGTTGGCCAGCGAGACGTTAGCGTTGTCGATATCCGGTTTGTCGAGCTGAATCGGCCACACATAGCGGGCCGCATCGTTCTGAATCTGAGTCGAAACAACGCGGTACACCTTCGCGTCCCCGGGGAACCGCTCGATCACACTCTTCAACTCCTGGCCGGCAGCATTGATGTCGGCGTCGGGGGACCGAAGCTTATTGATGCTCATTAATGCGAGCGCCGCTCCGTAATACAGGGTACCTTCGGGCACTTTGGAGAGACGGTCTGCGGCTTGACGAAATCCCTCGACGCGCCGGTTGTCTTGCGCCGAGTGCTTGAGCGAGAGCGCAAATGCGGCCTGGTAGTTGGCCTCGCTCTGACCGGCTGGCGATGGGTTGCCGTGCAAATAGCTATCCGCCTCATTCACAACCAGATCGCTCACCGCGCCCCAACCGGCCTCATAGGGTGATTTCAAACGAGCCAGCGCACGAACGCGTTCGAGGCCGTAATCAAAGGCAGTGTCGCTCTTCTTCAACTCACGCATACAGGACAGGCGACGGGCAGCGAAATCAACCTGGGCGAGCAGCGCATCACCGGAGCGCCAGAATCGGTATTGTGCCCGGAACCGCTGACTTTGTTCGTCGGCCCAGGTGTTTAGTTCCTCTTCTGTAGCGAACTGCTGTGGGGGAGTGGCATACTCCGGCATACCGGCGGCCAGCGCCGCGCTCGACTTTGAAAAATTCTCCAGCGTTCGAGCGATCAATGGCTCGAAACGAGCGTCGCTCTTCAGGGTTTCAAAATCACTATCGTTGTCGAGTTGTTCCGGGTTGTCGTACCCACTGTCAACCAACTTGGTCAGATAAACAAAGGCCTGTTCTTTGTCGCCAGTGAGGGCATAGGCGCAGGCGGTATGGTACTCGCCTACCAGGCCGTTGGGAATTAGTTGGCTGATCTGAGCAAACGCTGCGAGCGCTTCGGTCAGTTTAGCGCTGTCAAGCTGGGTATACCCCTGGTTTATCAGGTCTCGCACCTGGGTCACGGTTTCATCAGGAAGGAATGTCGGAGGCTGGAACCGGGCGATTTCGGTCTTTGAGCATGACATCCCTCCCAGAATGAGAATTACTCCCACAAGGAAGGTAAGCATTAGTCTGGCGAACGCACTATTCACGGGTTTCTCCTGTTGCGAAAGGCTCAGGGTAAAAAGAAAACCACCCTTATCGGGTGGTTCTTATATTTTGGAGGAGAGAGCAACATATTTGAAAAACCTCCACAGTACCTTACGGTAAAGGGTTTTTACAGACACTTCGCGCATTCTGTTTTCGCTATCGGCATCATGCCGGGTCACGGCGGTCACGCGGCGACGAAGAGACGACCTTCATCTGTGGATTGTTAGAAGTTTTCAAATGGCAGCTCTCTCCAAAGAATTCATTTCTACTGTAGTAATATACACCCATTCTCAAACGTTCAACAAGAGTTTTTTGGACATTGCCAGCACAAGAACAGTTGCTTATGTTCGCGCCTGAGTAATCGCGCAGGAATTCAGCCGATGGTCGAATCAATTGGAATCGATATTGCCGAAGTTGCCCGCTTTGAACGACTTGTGAGGCGCTATGGGGACCGTCTGGTGAGGCGCGTTCTCGGTAGGCAGGAGACAGAGACCTACCTGAGCCGGCATGACCGGGCGGCGTTTCTCGCCGGCAGATTCGCGGCCAAAGAAGCGGTGGTCAAAGCGCTGGGGAAATTTCTGACTACTCGGCCGTCGCTTTCAGAACTCGAAATCATTAACGATCCATCCGGCCGGCCGCGGGTGAAGTTGCCTGATTATGTCAATGTGCATTTGCGTCATGTCGACATACAGGTTTCAATCAGTCACGAGAAAAGCTTCGCAATCGGCCTGGCCATATGTACGGAGAAGCCATGAACCAACAACAAATCCTCCAGCTGTTCAAGGAATCAGGCGCTCTATTGACCGGTCATTTCAAACTGACATCCGGGCGCCATTCGGACGTTTATTACGAGAAGTTTACTCTCCTGAAGAATCCGGCGGTGGCGACTCGTCTTTGTCAGACGATGGCCGAGAAGCTGGCCCCGCTTGGCGCGCAGACGGTGGTCGGTCCCACTACCGGCGGTATAATCATTGCCTACGATGTCGCCCGCTATCTCGGGGTCGAATCAATCTATGCCGAACCGGGGGACGGGGGATCGGGTCGTGTTTTCAAACGAGGTTTTTCCCTGGAGCGCGGACAAAAAGTCGTGATTGTCGATGACGTCCTCACAACGGGGCGGTCGATATTCGAGGTGATTGATCTGGTGAAGGGATATGGCGCGCAGATCGTCGGAATCGGCGAATTGCTGGATCGCTCCGGCGGCGCGGTCAGTTTCGACTACCCGTTTCTTCCTCTCGCGAGCGTAAACGCCGTCAGTTGGGAGCCGGAGAAATGCCCGTTGTGTGCCAAGGGCGAACCTTTGACACAGCGCGGAAGCCGACAATTCTGATTGACCTGGAATTCCGGAGGAGATAACAGCCGAGCGGGCTAACTCACGAGGACTGGTGCGGGGGTCTCGCTGGCGATGGGGAAAGTAATTGAAAGGCGCGTTCCTTTACCGGGAGCGGACTCGATATCGAGCTTACCGCCGTGTTTGTCGATGATCCGCCGACAGACAATTAGTCCGAAACCGTGGCCTGAATCCTTGGTAGTAAACTGCTGTTGGAAGGCTTTGGCCAACGATTCGGGATCGAAACCAATACCGGTATCCTCTATAGTGAGGTTGAAGGTATCGGCATTGAGACAATACTCCAGTCCGACACGGATCTCGCGTCGTGCACAGTTGGCAGTGGCATCGGCGGCGTTATGGAACAAGTTGTACAAGAGTTGCTGAATCTGTGTGACATCAGCCTTGAAACTTACCGATGCCATTTCCGGCGGCATGAGTATTTGCACATCCCGAAACCGCTTCTGCGGCCGCAGGTACTCCACAACCTCCCCAAGCAGGTGGTCGACGCTGATTATCTCTTCCTTCGAGGATATGGACGTCAGGTCCATGAGGTTCGCAGTAAATGATTTGATCTTCATCAGCGTGGCAGTAACGGTATCGACATACTTGTCGAGCTTGTCGAAATGTCCGTTGTTCAGGTGGTGTCGAAGCATCTCAACGCTTCCGACCACCACGCCAAGGAAGTTGTTCAGTTCATGGCCAATCTCGGCTGACATCACGCCGCGCGTAGCCATTTTCTCCAACTCGATGGTCTCATCCTGTAATTCTCTGAGCCGGCTGTAAGCGCGTTGGGCTTCTTCCAGCAAGAGAAGATTTTCGAGCGAAATCGCCAGTTGACTGGCCGCAACAGACAAGAACATCTGGTCAGTTTGTTTTATCCGAACCGTATCTTCGTTGTGAGCAAACACCATGAGACCGTGAAATGAGGAAGCCCTTGAGACTGGCACGACAATTACCTGATCCTGCTCGGTCATCCACGGTGGAATGAGGAAGGGGCGAAGCGCCGGATCGGGTCTCTTCCGATAGACGGGGTGTTCTTCCTGCGAGGTTACCAGGATCGGTTCGCGCATCTGCAGCAGGAGACCGTCGTCAGCCATGCCGTGAAGCGGCTCGCGACCGATGACATCTTCGCGGGATTCGCCCGCGCAATCCGTGAACATCACATACTCGCCACGGTCGCGGTCGTAAAAGAGAACCGAACCGCGCTCACATTTCAGATTCATCATGGCAAACCGAAGTGACGAGGTGACGAGTGACTTGCGATCACCGGCGGCGAACAGCATGTTGCTGAAGTCCGACAGGGAGGTCAGTTGTTCGTGAGAAGTCGCGGCGTTGGAGAGCTTTTCGATTGCGTTGCTGACGGCCAGTCTCATTTCCGCCAGCTCGAACGGTTTCATGATGTAGTCAAGGGCGCCTCGTTTGATGGCATCCTTGGCGGATGTGAGCGACGCATAGCCGGTCATGAAGATGACGCCGATCGCCGGATTCAGCGCACGTGCCTGTTCGGCCAGGTCGATGCCGCTTAGGGTGGGCATTCGGATGTCGGTGATAAGCAGGTCAATTCGGTTGGTCTGCAGGATTTGCAGCGCATCGTGACCGTTTGCGGCCGTGAGTACACGATGTCCCTCATCCTCAAGGGCGTCACGCACGAGAGACTGAACGATCTCTTCGTCGTCCACGGCAAGGATACAACACGATTTGGTTGCGGTGTTCGTCATCTGACCTTGGTCTTGTCAAGCGTCCGTTCCAGAATCTCCCGGAGCTGTTCAAGTTCAAAGGGCTTGCGCAGACAGATAAAACCTGTGGCACTCTGCACCTGTTCATATAGCTCGTCGGGCAGCGAATCGGTAAAGACAAACTGCATCTGTCCTCGATCCTGTCCCAGTTCCGTAATGAGCTGGTAGCCGTTTTTTTTGGGCAGGTGAAGGTCGCAGATGCACATGTCGTAGTTGCCTTCACGGGCCATCTGTAATCCTTCCGCACCATCCACGGCAATTTCGATCTGGTGGCCAAGTTCACCCAGGTACTCCGTGAGGAGGTCTCGGATCACAGCAGAGTCATCGACAATCAGAATCTTAGCCATGATTGTCTCCGTCACCCTCCAGAGCGGTGGTCACCGTTTGCATCAGTTCTTTGATACTGAACGGCTTCGACAGGAAAGCGCAGGCCCCATGAGTGACCGACTGAGAGACCGTATGCAGGCTTGAGTAGCCCGATATCACGACGACTTTGGCGTTGGGGCGAAGTTCCCGCGCGGCCTTGACAACCTCCTGCCCAGGGACTTTAGGCATACGAAGGTCGGTGATTATCAGGTCAAAAGAACGTTCCTTGAGCTGGGCGATTGCTTCATCGCCGTCGCAGGCTACCGCAACGTCATAGTCCTCAAGGACTTCTGACAAAAAATCGCGTATGATAGCCTCATCATCGACTATCAGAATTGACTGATTTCCCGTAGTTCCCATGCTGCCAGCGCATACTATGCCATTTGTCCGCTTTTCGCTTCATTGGTCTTATCGGCTGACAGTTCCTGTTTCTGTACGGGTATGATGATGGTAAATGTGCTGCCTCGACCTACTTCGGACTCGACCATTATTTCGCCACCATGCTCCTTAACGATGCCGTAACTTACGGATAACCCGAGTCCGGTCCCTTTGCCGACCTCCTTAGTCGTGAAGAACGGCTCGAAGATCTTCGTCAAATTTTCTCTGGCGATACCATGGCCGTGGTCGGCGATGGCGACTTCCACCGTGCCGCTGAACTCGCCCAGGGCAGGGCAGTACCGCGTACTGACGGTTATCGTAGTGCCGGGCGCCGACGCGTGCATGGCGTTGATAATCAAGTTCGTTAACACCTGCTGCAGTTGTCCGGAGTTACCCTGAATGCGTGGCAGATTAGGAGCCAGGTCGACCATCAATTCGATCTGGCTGATCCGCAGTTGATGTTCGACAAAAGTCAGAGTCTGTTCGAGAGTCTGGTTGATGTCAGTTTCATTGAACTCCACCGTGCGCGAGGAGCGGGAGAAGCGCAGCAGGTTCTGAACAATCGTCTTGCACCGCCGCGCCTGCAGTTCGATGTCGCTTACATACCTGATATAGCTGTCGATCTCCTTTGATGTCGTCTTGTCGGGCGCATTCTTGCGCAGTTTCTCCAGAGTGAACTGGGCATAGCCGAGGATGCCGCCCAGCGGGTTGTTCAGTTCATGAGCGACGCCGGCCGCCAATTGACCGATGGCGCTCATTTTCTCCGACTGGATAAGTTGAGCCTGGGCGTCATCAAGCTGACGGGTGCGCTCAATGATCTTCTCTTCCAGCGTGCGGTTATACTGCTCGATTTCTTCACGGGAATGCTTTAGCGTTCTGGTCATCCGGTTGAAAACGTCCGCCAGTTGCCCGATCTCATCGCCCCGGCTGATTTGAACAACGGTGCTGAAGTCACCGCGGCTGATCTGGTCGGTAGCCCTGGCCAGTGACGTGATCGGTTTGACCACGGCATTCACGACGATGGCCACGACCAGAATCGTCACGAGTAGCACGACAAACGCCAGCAGAATGGCCGCCTCAGTAGCCGCTTTGGTCGCTTCATCAACGCTGCTCACCGACATTCCAAGCTCGATCCAACCTATGCTTTCTGAAACAGTCGAGGCCGTCAGCGAGGGATCAAGACCCGCCGTCAATCCGAGTGACTCGCGCTGCACGGTCTTGCGCTCGGTTGTGATCGGGGCCATGATGATCAGCACCTTATGGCCCTGGCCGTCGACGAAGTGTCTCGACACAAGCGTTTTGCTCAGGTAGACCGAGTCTCTGAACGGGGACAAATCGTCAGGCGTCAGGCGGTTTTGGCCGAGGCTGGAAATTACCTGTCCATCGAGATTGCGAATCAGGCAATAGTCAACAGAAGCAAAGCGGTGTAGCGTACCGAGAAGCGCGTCCAGTTCGTAAGGTGATTCAAACAGCACGCCGCTCTCGGCGTTGACGGCGAGAATCTTGATAATCGTTTCACCGTTGGTCTGTAGCTCTCTCCGATAGCCATCGGCCTGTCTCTTGATCAAGAAGCCGCTCACTACGGTCATGCACGCTATCACGATAGCTGAAATGGGCAGCACAAATCTCAAGCGCAGATTGAGTCGTTCTGATAACCATCGCCGGATCATCGGTAGACCTCCTTGGCGATAGCCACCAGTTCGGAAGGAATCTCAATCTTTGCATGCCTGGCGGTGTTTTCGTTGTAGTGGAACCAGATGATGTCCGGCGCGCTGACCGGAATCTGGCCGGGATTGGCCCCTTTCAGTACCTTAGCCGCGATCTGTCCCGCCTGTCGTCCGATGGCCTTGTAATCGAAATCGAGAGCAAATAACGCACCGGACTCCACTACGTAGCGAGAGAAGCCCATGAAGGGCAGTCCCTGGCGCAGAGAGTTGAGAAGAATGAACTTGGTTGATTGCGGGTCGAATAGATTAGGATCAGCCACCGACCATAGACCCTGCGCACAGCCGGCCAGGGAATCGAGCGCCCGGGGCAGATCGCGCGGACCTGTTACTTCAATGGCCGCCAGTTCCATGCCCATCTGCGAAGCCACTACGCGCGCCGGCGGAATCAGCCTGGCCGTATTAGACGTATACAGAACCCCGATGCGCTTCAGATTTGGAATGATCTGTTTGAAGTAACGGAACTGGATGTCGACCGGAATGTCCAGAGAGGCGCCGGTGATGTGTCCACCGGGTCGGTCGATCGACTCTACAAACCCCGACAACACTGGGTATTTCACTGCCGAAAAAACAATCGGTGTTTGAGGGAAGTTGTCGCGAGCAAGCTGCGTGGCTGTGCTGCCAATCGTCACGATAATGTCCGGCTTCAGCGTCCGGGCCTGATCCAGTTGGGTCTGGAGGTCGGGACTGTCGAGGCTGAGCTGAAGGTCGTAAAAGACTACCGTTTCGTGCACTTCTTTGATAGCCGACCGCGCCCCATTCGCCGCACGCTTGGATGCGGTGAGGGTATCGGTCGCCAGGAATACTACCGTTTGGGCTGTAGCCGTATGGCCGCAGACCACCAGCAGTATAGTCATCAGACCGGTTCCGATGATGTTGCGAAAGGTGTTCTTCACTGTATCAGACAGTCCTCGGCAGTTCTATCCTCTGCTCCCCCAGGTAAGTATCGGCTCCCGGAGGCCAGTTGCGGCTTCTTCGGTTCAAATCCGCCGGGAATCGCGTGTCATAAGCTCTTTTATCGGGCGCGAGCGCCGAAACTTGATGCATTTGGTCGGCGAGGCTCGGGGGATCAGGATTTATTCCCTTGTTCAGTAAACTGGCGGCTCGGCCGTCCGATACTATAATCGTGAGAATTTAGAATCATAAAGAATCTGAAGATAGGCCGGGATGTCGCGTTACGAGTCACCGATATCCCAAGAGGAATACTAATTCACGTATACGGTGGCATTATGAACCTGCAGAGACGGCTGATGTATCTGACTGCTGCACTTCTGCTCACAGTTTTGTTGGCGTCGAGTCAACTTTACGCGACCGTGACAGGAAAGGTCTCCGGTGTGGTGGTCAATGCTGAAACCGGGGAACCGGTAGCTGGGGCAACGGTAGCAGTCGCCGCAACAAATCTGGCGACCAAAGCGGATAACGACGGCGAGTACTTCATTATTGACGTGCCGGTCGGCGAATACGATCTGATCGTGTCTCACGTCGGGTTTGAACGTATGGCCAAGAAAAAAGTCCACGTGCTGGCCGATCTGACCACGCCCGTGGATTTTGAGATCACCGTGGCGACCGTCGAACTACCCGATGAGGTAGTGGTTTACGCTCAAGCGCCGCTGATTCAAAGGGACCTGACGGCCTCGCGCGTCATCTTTACCGAGGAACGACTGCGTAACCTGCCCAACATCACCTCCGTGCAAGCCATTCTGACTAACTACCCCGGTGTGGTGACCGATGACAACGGTCAGCTGCACGTACGCGGCGGGCGCGCCGGGCAGTTGTCGTACTATTACGACGGCTTCTCGATTCAGGATCCGTTCTTTGCCACCGCCGGCATGAGAATCGTGCCCACGGCCCTGGCGGAACTCTCTCTCACTTCAGGCGGATTCTCCGCTGAGTACGGCGAAGCCCTCTCGGGCGTTGTGAATGCCGTGACGAAAGAAGGCACCGCCGAGTATCATGGTGGGCTGCGGATGCTTCAGGGCGCCACTCATCCGTACGATGTAGCCACCGGGAAGTGGGGTAGTCTGAAGAACATTCGCAATTGGGCACTGGCGACTGATTTTTCAGGTCCGATCCCTGGGTTGGACGAGAGGCGGTACACTTTCTTCACCTCCGGTGAGTACCTGACCGATCAGGGATATCTGCCGCACAACTGGTCGACTACCTACACCGGAATCTGTAAGCTGAGCATGCAGCCGGTGCCCCGACTGAAACTGAGAACTAACGTCACCGTTCAAGAAGCTGACGGCGCGTTGTATACCCATCGTGATGTCAACAACGTCTCTTACGATTTCAATCTCGACGGTCTGCCGGTTTGGGACCAGAGTGCCTACCTGGCCGGACTGACCAGTAACTACGCGCTCAGCGAGCGCGTTATTACATCGCTGACGTTCAATCAGTATTTCACGAAGCGTCAGAGCAGCCCCAGTCATCTGAAAGGTGTGCACTGGAGTAATTGGCCTGGCTACACAGTGGACCAAAACGGCATCTACGACGGTAGGATCGACGACGACAACTATCGCGGCGACATTGATTGGACCGACCCGGCGCAAGCCACCGGTTTTACGGTTGGTGATGATTTCGAACCGACCTACGCCTTCCGCCAGACCCGCTACAATTCTCTGGCTGGCAACCTGACCGCGCAATGGAACAAGAACAACCAGATCAAAGCCGGTTTTGACTATCGCCGCTACCATGTCGAGTGGGACAAAAAACAGTTTTATAATGACCAGCCGTACGGCGAGAGATATTCGAGCCGACCCAGGTATGCCTCGATGTTCGTCGAAGACAAGATGGAGTATCGCGACTACGTGATCAACCTCGGTTTGCGATACGATTACCGGAACGCCGATATCTCTTTCAATTACACGCCGAATGACACGGTAGCCCGTTACCGGGAAGCTGATTCCAAGTCACGCATCTCGCCTCGGTTGGGCGTGTCCTTCCCGATTTCCGACCGCTCCGCCATGCATTTCAATTACGGTATCTATTACCAGGTGCCGCAATACTCGTTCCTTTACACCAATCTGCAGGGTGACCGATCCTCCGGATTGCCTATTCTTGGCAACCCCAATCTCGAACCGGAAGAGACAATCTCATACGAACTGGGCGTGGATCACATGATTGGAGAGATGCTGCGAGTCGACATGACCGCCTATTATAAGGATGTCGACGATCTGGTAACCAGCCGCGAGGCCGGTCAGGTGGCGGGCAACCCCGTGACCAAATATGTCAATGGTGACTACGGAACCGTGACGGGTTTCGATCTGTCTCTGGAGAAACTGCCGGTAGGCGGATACTTGAGCGGATCAATTTCCTACGGTTTCATGATTGCCAAGGGCAACGGTTCTACCGCCAACGAAGCGTACTATACATACCTGACGTCAAGCACGGACACTCTGCCGCCTTTGTCCCAGTTCCCTCTGGATTTTGACCAGCGACATACAATCACGGCCGTGCTGGATCTCAGAATTCCCGAAAAGTGGAACGGTCGCTTTCTCGGCATGAGATTGCCCGGTGCCTGGGGGCTTTCGATGGTCGGTTACTTCGGGTCAGGTCTGCCATATACCCGTACTGACGCGGACGGCAACAGGCTGGGCGAGCGGAACGAGAACCGCTTGCCAGTCACCTACTCGGTCGATATGCGCTTCAATAAAGATCTCGCCGTGGGCCGGCCCGGCGACAAACTCACGTTCTTCTTGGAAGTTGATAACCTGTTCAATCGACGTAATGTGCTTGATGTGTATACTCGAACCGGACTGCCCGACGACGACCTGAATATCTCGGGGGCCGGGCTGTCGTTGGATGAGGAAGAGTTGAACCAGTACAACCGCTTGTTCGACCATGATCCTCAGAACTACTCGCCTCCCCGGGCCATCCGTACCGGGTTGGAGTTCACTTTCTAAGCCGGAGAACGACGTATGAAGAAAACCATCAATATCAGTGTAATTGTCGCTCTGGTGAGCGGTCTGACGGTGTGGTCGGGGCTTTCTTCCTTCGCGGCCCCGCCCGGCTATGGTCCGCGGCCCCCGGTCGGCGGGGGGCGAAACGGAGAGACCGAAGGTCCGGTTCTGTCGCCCGCGCCCATCACGGTGGATATTATTACCCACGATCAGGGCAATATCATTACGACTATTGACAACTACGGCCTGATCGGAAGCCACATGTATTACAACCTTCCATCCGGGGAGTGGCCGCGCAACTCGGGCCATGACTATCTGGCTGAAATCAACTACTGGATGGGAGCCATTACGGCTGACGGTGACACGCTTGTCGCCGACACCTACGAAGACTTCCAGTCCATTCCTTCATTAATAACGGGAGTTGCCCAGAATCGAATCCTCCTGTCGACTGACACATCCAGATACTACGATTATGACCGGAATGACACCACTGGCGCCGGCGGCGGTAACCCCGCCAGGGGCTGGCGTGTCTGGAGTGGCGAGCAGAACGACTGGGTCTATGCCGAGAACTACAACTCGACCACGTCGTCCTTTTTCGAAGGCGGTCCGATCTCGGTGCAGGAATCGCATTATCGTTTTGCGGATAATGCCAGCGGTGCCCCGTTGCTGGGTCTCGAAATGACTCATACGGCTCTGCAGTGGAACTACTGTTACAATGAAGACTTCATGTATGTGATTCTCGAAATCACCAACACTTCAGATCAGGACTACACCAATTTCGCGTTTGGCCTCTATGTTGATATGGACATCGGTGGTCCCGATGGAACGGGCGAGAACGGACGCCTTGGCGATCTGGTCGGCTCTGATTCGACCGAGAGCCTCGCCTGGATATATGACGAGGACGGCTACGACGAAGGCTGGGACGATGCAACCGGCCTTATGGGTACAAAGTATCTTGAGACGCCGGGTGATGGTGGCATGACCGCTTTCCGTACGGGGGACTGGGGACTGCTCCCAGATGAGGACCCCGGCCGGTACGCGATGATAAACAGCGAACAATTCGATGGCTCGTTGCCGCCGACCGATCAGTATTATGTACAGTGCACCCGGGGCATCAACCTGACTGCCGGAAGCACGGTGCGCGTGGTTTACGCCCTTGTGGCCGGCCAGACTGAGACGGAACTGCGAGCCAACGCCGATCTGGCTCAACAACTTTATGACAACTATTTTGTTGGTCCCGAGCCACCCAACACACCCACGCTGACAACCCAGGCCGGAGACAGAAAAGTCTATCTGAGTTGGAACGACACTGCACAGCACTCGATCGATCCGCTATCGGGTGAAAACGATTTCGCCGGTTACAAGCTCTACCGCAGCGACAATCAGGGCCGTACCTGGGGCGTTTACTACGACACAACCAATAATGATTGCCTGAAGTTCGACTACTGGCCGATCGCCAAATATAGTGTCAGCGATCCGACCGACCTGATACCTCGTAGTATAGTTGACACCGGCCTGATCAACGGCGTGGAGTACTGGTACTGCCTCGTCGCGTATGATACCGGCGCCAGCGCGACGGGGGTTGATATTCTTCAGACAGGGTTCGGTGTGCCCGGGTCGACGCCGCATATCGTGTCCGTCACTCCCCGTACCAACCCGGCGGGCTTCTACGATGCTGCCGGTACGGTCAATCATCTGTACACCGGCGGCGAGGAACCGTCAGCAGGCAGCGTAATCCCGGTGGTTTTTGACCGGACCCAGCTGCAGGGTGATGACTATCAGGTAGTATTCCGGGACACGCCTGAAGAAACCTATTGGTATCTGATCAACATGACCTCCGGCGACACGCTCCTTTCGGAACAGACGATTGTTAACGCGGAGCCGGGTATGTTCGAAGTGGCCGAAGGCCTGAGGGTCGTGGTCAGCAACGCCGAAGTGGCGCCTCGCTCAATGAGACAAACAGCTGTGGGCGGGAGTGACACAACTCTCGTCGTCCCGACCGACTATTTCTATGGCACTGTGCCGGAATATTTTCTCGGCGGGACTTTCGGTCACCAGCACTATCGCTCGAACTACGAATTGCGCTACACCGGCGACAGTACTCTGGCTCCTGCTCTGAACGACGATGTCGGTATGGGTATGGCGTGGTCGGTACCGTTCGAGGCGTGGAATACAACCACCAACGAACGAATTGCTCTGGCCGTTTATGACTTCGGACTGGACGGCGCTTTCGACCCCTGGGATCTGATCATCATTGTTGACTACCCTTACGATGCCAACACGGATCCGTTCCAAACTGCCTGGCCGTACTACTTTAGCTGGTTCTTCGGTTTCGATGAGATCCAGTACAACCCCAGCGTGGGCGACGTGTTCACCATCGAGGGACCGCTGATGAACAGTCCTGACGATGTTTTCATGTTCTCGGCGGACGGAGTCAACGCTACACAGGCTTCGGCCTCATTGTCTAATATCAAGGTAGTGCCCGATCCCTATTACGCCTACGCTACCCTTTGGGAGGTTAACGAGGGCGAAACCACTCTGCAGTTTCAGAACCTTCCGACTCGCTGCACCATTCGCATCTACACGCTC
>Ga0315278_10000174_pt1 | contig 57377 bp, 52 predicted proteins | sample YL17G06_0_MG_FD_203880 | JGI IMG/M metagenome (GOLD analysis project Ga0315278, IMG submission 203880) | Sediment microbial communities from Yellowstone Lake, YNP, Wyoming, USA - YL17G06_0 | ecosystem: Environmental > Aquatic > Freshwater > Lake > Sediment | place: USA: Wyoming | collected... | reverse complement strand
GAGAACCCGGGAGCCTGGTTACCCTGGAATTACAAGGATACCTTGATTCGTCTTACGCAGCAAAGTCGTAAATAAATTTTAAAAATAAATTTTTTTTGGATTTTTTCCACCATTACCGCAAGGATACTGATTATTAACATTTATTCCTATTCCGTGCCTTTGCATTTTTGTGTGTTCCGGGGTTCAAAAAGGGGCAGCGGGGAAATGCCTACGAATAATATTGGAACCGGAGTTTGATCCCTTGAATCAACTCCTTCTATAGTTCTCTGAACCTGAATTTTTGAGAGTCGACTATTATTAGATGCCCTTCCAATTTTTCCGGGAATCTCTCCAAAAGCTCTACGACCCTTTCATTTCTCAGTTCTTTTTCTTTTGAACTTATTCTTAAAATTACTACTCCACGAATTTTAAGCTTAAACCTTACTGCCAACTCGCCAAAATCTTTGTCTTCCGTTAAAATTATCCTGTCTTCATTTTGAGCAATATTGTAAACAGCCATATCGGAAATGCCGGGTGAAATGTCTCCAACCCATTTTATATTAAAACCTTTTTTTTTCAAAATGGATGTGATTGAAAAACTAAAGCCTTCGTCTGCCAAAAATTTGAAGTCAAGCGACTTTGCCAAAATATATCTCCTCACCGGCAATTACATCGGCGGCGTATGCCTCCGCCGCATAAACATCTTCTAATTTTATTGTCGGATGATCTGTTAGTATTTCGGCGGGGGTTAATCCTTCCGAAAGTTTTTTTAAAATGAGTTCAACTGTAATCCTGGTGCCTTTGATCACAGGTTTACCGCACATTATTTCCGGGTTAACCTCAATACCATTGTAGTGCTTCATATTTGCTCCTTGTACCAGGTATTATAATCTTAAAAATTTAAATTGTCAAAAAATATCCGAAGGTAGGAAAAATTGGTCTGTTCTTTTCTAATGCCCAGTTTCACATGGCGTGATGATTTATCAGAGCCCCCATGCAAACCGATGTTAGGCGCCTCCTTTGATCCACTTAACGATGTCAGTGAAGTATGCGCCGAGAGCTGCTCCAGCAATAAGTGTGACTACCCAAAAAATTAAGGATACAATCTGTCGAATCCTTTTGCCCTTCTCCGCTTGCTGCTGAAGTTCTTTCCTCAGCGCCTCCTCCATTTCCGAACGGAAAGCCTCAAATGCTTTCTTGTCGGTGTTAGCAAGGGCTTGGTAACTATCAGCCATTTTTTTCTTTTTTTCGACTTCCTTCAGCAGTTCTCCCAATTTGCGGTCTTGTGCATCAAGTTCTTCATGCATATCGCGAATAATTGAACTGGCAGCCGAGATGTGCATCCGGGCTGAGTCTGCTCGCTCTTTTGCAGCAAGTTCGTCTTTGGGGGTAGGAAAGAATTCAGAGAAGTATTTCCCGAATGCTCCAGACGATATGGTTCTGATTTGCTCATCTGTATAGAGCTTTCCTGTAAATGCGCGAAAAACCTCGCTTAAAAGATCCATAAGAAAATTGAGTATCAATCCCATTATGCGTTAACTCCTATGTTATTTAACAATAATTGTACTCTCTGTATAAAACAACAAACACAGAGTGTATATTGCCGTATAAAAAGTTTCCGTGACTACTTCTAACGCATTTAAACTCTGTCATATTTACCTCTGTACGAATATAATACAATATATGAATACTGTCAAGCCGTTGCCACTTAAAATGTGAGTGCGGTATTATCAAGCCTTTATGCGGCTTTAGTTGGTTTAAGATTTCTCAGATCGATTTTTTGTCCTGTCTTCCACAAAGCATATTGGAACCGGAGTTTGAGCCACCCTTCGGGATTGCGACCAAAAACTTTATACTTTCGATAAACCTAGCCCGAACAGGCCACACCCGAAGTTAAAGCGGTCCCTTCGTCCCTTCGGGAGGGGCTTGATTAATTGCGGGGAATTAGGTAAAAAGGGGGTATTGACTTTTTCCGATTATTCTATTACAATCTTTCTGGATTTGATTCCCGGTGAAAAAATATGGAGATTAAACAGATAATCGACGCGATTCGTAAAGACAGAATCCGGATCACAGAACATGCTGACGAGGAAGCGCAAAATGACTTTCTTTGTTTTGATGAAATATATTATTCTACGGTTAGAGGTGAGATAATTGAAGATTACCCTCAGGATAGACCTTATCCGAGTTGTTTGATTCATGGAAACAATGCAAAAGGTGAGCCCATACACAGTGTCTGGGCTTTTAATGAAGAAAACGGTTGGGTGGTTTTGATAACCGTGTATAGACCTGACCCAGAACGATGGATCGATTTTAAGAAGCGGAAAAAAAAGGAGGTATACCAATGACACCTTTCAATAAATGCCCTATTTGTGAGGGAGAAATCGTCAAAAAAGACGTGGATAAAATTTTAATGGGAGGCACTAATACCGCTGTCATTCGTGTAGAGGCGGAAGTGTGCTTACACTGCGGAGAACGTTTGTATTCCCCGGAAGTTATTCAAAAATTTGAAAAAATTCGCTATAAACTATCTCATCAACAAACAAAAGATTTCAAATTGATGGGGCAGGCTTTCCAGGTGGCGTAATAAGAATCTTGGTGTACCTTGGTACCTTCGTGCCCTGGTGGCAAAAATTTCATGGTTCTGCCCTTTAAAATTTAATATCGCTCAAATTAAGTATAATCGGCAAGATGGTCATTATCAACATCCCGATGAATAGCGCCACAAACAATATGATCAACGGCTCTAATAAATTCATGTACCGCCTGGTCTTCTTTAAAAACCGCTCACTCATGAAATTATAAAGCTCTTTCAATACCTCCGGCAGCGTGCCGGACTCCTCCCCTACCCGAATCATGTTGGGCACGATCTCCGGGAATATTCCCGTTTCTTTTAAGGCATTGGCCAGGGTTTCGCCTTTGCGCAGCGATAACGAGGCATTCTTTAATTTGTTCTTTACCGGAACGGAGGAAAAACTCTCCAACGCCAGGTCCAACGACGCTAAAATCGGCACGCCCCCTGAAAGCAAATTACTCAGCGAATGCAAAAAATGCAAAGTCTCCGACGAAAACTTGATGGTCTTGATTAACGGCAACTTATTTAAAAGGTTATTAAAAAAAAGTTTCACTTCCGGCTTCCGGCTAAGATATAACAGGACTGCCAATAGCAAGATAAACACAATGATTACCACATCCTGGTGCGCATTCAAAAATGAACTGATGCTGAACAACACCCGAGTATGAAACGGCAGCACGACTTTGAAACCGGTCACAATGGATTCGAAACGGGGAATCACATAAACCAACATCACATAAAGCGCCATCAGGCTCGTTCCCATAAGCACCATCGGGTAAATCATGGCATTGGTGATTTCGCTCTTGATTTTGATGGATTTTTCAAGGCTCACGGCGATATTCAAAAAACACTCCCCCAACTGCCCGGTCTTTTCCCCCATGCGAATAATGGGAACATACGGCGCGAAATTGAAAACCTTTGCCGCCGCCGTTCCTTCCAGGATGTCCGAAAAATTCCGGCCCTCTTTCAAATCGAACAACACCCCCTCCAAAAACTTTTTCATGGCCTCCTTGCCGGTCTCATCGATAATCATTCGCAAGGCCCGCATTACCGGCACCCCGGCTTTCAGGATGACCCCCAATTCATAAAACAAATTGTAAATGTCCTCGTCCCGCACTGTACCCGAACTTAACCGGTTCCTCAACCGCTGGATTTCCTGTAACAGTTGCTGTTTCCTTTGTTTTTTCTCTTTTGCCTCTACCAGCAGCAGGCCGCCGCGGCTGATATCGTTTTGCAGCGCCGCCAGGTCCGGGTATTCCCGGCTAAACTCCTCCATGCGACTGCTTTTATTTATGACCTTCACGTGATAGAGCGGCATGGTTGTTTCTTAAGTCACCCGGAAAATCTCTTCAGCCGTGGTCACTCCCCCGGCCCATTTCAACACGGCATCTTCCCGCAGGGATTTAAAACCTTTCGCTGCCAAAACCGGCCTCAATTGGTCGTATTCTTTATATTTCAAAAGCGCGGATTTCAAATCGTCTGAAAATTCCAGGATTTCAAATACCCCGACCCGGCCCTTATACCCGGTGCCGGCACACTGCTCGCAGCCCTTGCCTTTTTGAAGCGACAGGGTAGCCGGCGAATGTTTGGCCCGGATCGACTCCAGTTCCAGCTCATCCTTGATGGTCCCGGGCACGGCAACGGGCGCGGCGCAAAAAGGACAGATTTTCCTTACCAACCGCTGCGCTACAACACCCAACAAAGACGCATTCACCAGGTAATCGTCCACCCCCATGTCGATCAACCGCGTTACCGCCGAAAGCGCATCATTGGTATGAAGCGTGGCCAACACCAGATGACCGGTCAACGACGCCCGGATAGCGATTTCCGCCGTCTCTTTATCCCGGATTTCACCGATCATCACGATGTCCGGGTCCTGCCGCAATATGTTGCGCAGGATATTGGCAAAGGATAACCCGATCTGCTCCTGCACCTGGATCTGGGAAATGCCCTCGATCTGGTACTCCACCGGGTCCTCCACGGTAATGATCTTCCGCTCCTCGCGGTTTAACCCGTTTAATACCGAATATAGGGTGGTGGACTTGCCTGAACCGGTGGGCCCCGTGACCAATATTAACCCGAAATTGTGCGCGATCAGGCGGTTTATTTTCTTGATATCATCCCCCATCAACCCCAGGGTTTCGATTTTGTAATCGATATTCTCTTTCTCTAACAACCGCATCACGATGTTCTCGCCATAAATGGTGGGCAAAGTGGAAACCCGGATATCGAACAACCGGCCCGCTACTTTCACCTGGATACGGCCATCCTGCGGCAATCGCTTCTCCCCAATGTCCATGTCGGCCATGATCTTGATGCGCGAAAGCACCGCCGACGCTGTGTCCGATAATACCCGGTCGATGTCTTTTAATACGCCGTCGATTCGATAGCGGATTTTTAAGTAATCGCTGTGACTCTCTAAATGGATGTCCGAAGACCGGTAATCGGCGGCCCGCGAGATCATGGAATTGACAAACTTGATAATGGGCGCCTCCGCCGCCAGGTCTTTTAATTTCTCTACCTCGTTCCGGTTATACGCGGAATCATCCGGCTTAAGGTATTTGGCGCCGAATAGCCCGGTAAGCTCCCTATACTGCCTGTCATCCGCCAACAAAAATACGGCGCCGTACCCGGCGTAAAATCCACCCACTACCTCCACCCCATATAAATTCATGGGGTCCCGCAGGGCAAAATACATTTTCTTTTCAGCCTCCCTGGCAAATAACGGGATAACCTCATTGGCAATATACCACGCCGGCTGTATCTCCATCAACGGCTCAAAAACTACTCCGGAAAAATCTTTGACTACTTCATTGACCCGCGACATGCCAAACTGCCGCGCTAACACTGCCGTAACCTGCTCTTCGGAAATTAAACCGGAATGTAAAAGGATTTCCCCCAGCTTCCCTTTATACTCCTGCTGAAACCTGAGCGCTTTATCCAACTCCTCACGGTCCACTCCAAAATCCGCGGCCAAAATTTCTCCAAATAACTTGAATCGATTACTCATTTAAAAAATGCCTCCGGCAAGTAATGCGCCAGGGGGCTCTTTTGAAAAACCGCCCCCTGGACCCCTGTAAAACTTTTGATTTTTAGTTCGTGCCCGTTTCCCAATTGGTGATGTCCTTGTTCTCACCCTCCCCACCCGGCAAACCATCCGCACCCAAACTCACTATCTCAAACGTGTAATTCTTGCCCGGATACGTGTAAACATAATCCTTACTCCACGGGTCCTTGGGCACCCCCTTCTCCAAATAAGGGCCATCCCAATTGGAAATACCTCCGGTGTTCTCCATTAAAATCTTCAATCCCTCCTCCGTCGTAGGATACCGCCCCGTGTCCAACTTGAACATCTTTACCGAATTCTCAATCATCACTATCTGCGTCTTGGTAATCTGCTGCTTGGACTTCTCTACCTTCTTAAACAACCGCGGCCCCACCAACGCGGCAATCAAACTCAAAATGATTACCACGATAATAATCTCAATCAACGTAAATCCCTTTTCATTGTTTCTAATTTTTATTCTATTCATTTCTTTTTCTCCGAAGTTGAAATAATATCTTCATTAACCGAATATAATTTCTTCACCGCCTCCACGATCTCCTTCATATCATTATTCTTCCGGATCGTCTTGGAGTTGATAAAAACCACTAACTCCGTTTTTTTGATTTGTTTTTTTTCATTTTTAAACAGGCTGCCCAATAACGGGATTCTGGACAACACAGGAATACCCGATCCCCCCGTGGAAAGCTTCTTCTGAAACAACCCACCGATAAACGCAATCTCACCCTCATTCACAATCAACGTCGTTTTAATCGTCCGTTTCAAAATCTCTGGCGAAGAAATATCCGATGTCTTGTTCTCCAACGCCTCGCTGACCTCCTGCGAAATCTCCAACGAAATCTTGTTATCCGTCAGGATCGCGGCTTTCACTTTTAAAATAATCCCCGTATTGATATACTGCACCGACCGGATAGGATAAAGATTACCCACCTGCCCGGTGGAAATAGCCGTCTCGCTGGCAATCACCGGCACATCGGAACCCACGGAAATCTCGGCCTGCTCGTTCTCCACCACCGTCAACTTGGGCGTGGAAATTATATTGATCTGGCTGTTCTGCACCAACGCATTCATCAGTAGTTCATATTGCCCTTTCTCCAACACCCCGCCGGCAAAAAGATTACTTCCCAACGGGGCAAGAATGTTCCCGGCCTCGTCCTGGCCCTTGTATACGCCGAGACCGCCCTTGGTGCCGAATTGGGCGTTGCGAATATACCGGTTGATCCAGAACTCAATGCCCAATTGCGTAGACCGGTCAAGGGAAACTTCGCCGATAATGACTTCGACAAATACCTGCTGCCGCGGCACATCGATGCGCTGGATAATGTCCCGGTATTTCTTGAACTCCACCGGCGTGGCAATAATAACCACGGAATTGGTCTCCAACACCGGGATGATAATCACCGGCTCTTCAGTAAGACTGTCCGAACCCACCCCGGGTTTCCTGTTGCCCTCCGCCCCCGGGAGGTCCCTGACATTAACATTTTGTCCGCCTGGGGACGGGTTATCCGTTTTCCCCGTCGTATTATCGCCCTTAACGCCGCTGCCCCGGCCCTGTGAACTGCGCGTACGGGAAAGACGGGACAAATCCGGCGACGTTCCGCGGGAATAACTTTGCAGTATCTCGTAAACCGCATCCACCTGGACGTTTTTCAACTTGTAAGCAAAAACTTTTTTCGCTTCCCCCGCGGCTTCGGGGATATCCAACTTCTCCAACCAATACAACACCCGCTGTATCCACTCGCTGACGGAAGAGATGACAATCAGGCTGTTGAGTTTCTGGATAGGAATAAAAAGAATGCCTCCGCTTTTTTCCGTGATGGCCGGGTTGATGCCTTCGGCCGCCAATAGTTCCATTACTTTCGTTTCAAACGCATCGATGTCCCAGTATTCCGGCGTCGCCATCAGGATGGCTTTCTCTTTGAACTGAGAACGGTCCAACAAATCGATAAAGGAGAGCGTGTATTTGATGTCTTCATAATTGCCGTTGATAACCAGCAAGTTCAATTCCGGGACGGGAATGACCACGGCTTGTGGGGGCATCATTTTTTCCAGGACTGCTTTTAATATGCCGGGGTCGATGTTGTAAAAAGGAACCAGCATGGTAACTTCTTCCCCGCCGGTAAGGTTAAGGTTGTCCGGGATACGGCGGCCGTAGATCAGCGCGCCGCGCATGGTGGCAATTCGGCCTTTTTCCGCGGCATCGAATACATAGATATTCTCTTTTTTCTCCACTGTGATATCTACCATGCGTAAAATCTGGGTGAAAAGAGCAAAAGCGCGGTCTGCTTTTAAATCTTCGGTCATTTTGACGGTTATGCGTCGGGTCGCGGCCCTGGCTGAATCGGTAATCAAGTAATTTTGTTTGAAAACGCCGGTCATCATGGTCTCGATAAAATCCGGGACGGCAATATCGTCGAAATTCATCAGGTACTGGGCTTGTTTAGCGCCGGCGCTGCTGACGACGGATTCACCTTCGATGGGCTGCTGGACCCAGACGAATTTATCTTTTTTCGCTTTTTCCGCTTTCTTTTCGACTTTCGCTTTTTTCTCAGCAGTTGGTCTTTCTTTGATAATGTTCACCGGCTCCGGGCGCGACACACACCCGCTGAGAATTACCAGTATCATTATAACTATCCCGGTCAGGGAAAAGAATATCAAAAGTTTTTGGGGGTGTCGGGACCTTTTTTCAAAAAGGTCCTGACCCGCCGGAGGCAAAAGTGACCCTAAATCAATCTGTTGGCTAATTTTTTTCTTTATCATCGTTTATCTCTTTAATTTCTTGCGATTGAAATATTTTATAAGTGTGGCTCAGGCCTTCGCTGTCCGTGACAACCACGGAAAAAGGTTCCAGTTTTTTAATGTGGTAGTTATCGTTAATGGCCGCGCCTTCGGGGATTAAGCGAATCTTGTTGTCTGCCTGGGAACGTACGGCCAGGTAGAGGCGGTCTTTTTTCACGACCCCGAGGATGGTATAGTCGGACGGTTTGACTTTTTCTCCCCCGGTTGAATCGGCGCCCCCGCTTTTTCTCTCTTTAAAACTAAAAATATCCAGGGCAGCGTTGCTTTCCGGGGAGAGCGTATGGAAAGAGGGCGGCGTGACCGGCAAATCTTCGTTCTCATTTTGATCTTCGACAACGCCGGCCGTTTCCTTTGCCGGTTTGATTTCGCGTTCGCCGCGGTAATCCCGGTAGACGCCGAAGAGATAGTAAAACCCGTAAACGAACGCCAGTAAAATCAGGCCCAGCGCCAGGCGTTGGAGTATGGCCGGGTTTATTTTTTTCATGGCTTTCATTTTGACCGCACCCCCAGCAGTTCCACTTGCAGGCCCACCCGGATTGAGGTCTCGATATGATATTGAATCGTATAACCCGCCACATTAATATTCCGGACGTCCTGCGCCAATGAAGAAAAGAAACGCGCCGCATCCGGGTACCCGCCAACGATGGTGATATTGTACTTGAACAGGGTAAACTCCCCGGCCTCTTCCACCTCGGAACGGTAGGAATCCACTTTCAGGTTATTGGCATCGATTATTTTCATGATTAACGCAATGGTATCGGCCTTTATTTTCTCGGGGTCGGATTTGCTGTCCAGGGGGATATAGTATTGGGCAAATACGGCTTCGCTCTGCTGGAGTTTGCTGAAATTCCGGCGCAGTTTTTCTTCGTTCTTGATCAGTTTAAGCATCTTTTTGTTTTCCCGAACCAGGTCCTGTCCGGTCAGCAGCAGGAACACCGATATTGCGGCTAACGCAACTGCCAGCGCCGCCTTGACCACGATGCCCCTGGGGATAAAATCAAATTTCCGCATCATGGGGTCACCATCTCCCCTGATATGAAAATAGCCACCAAGGCACCAAGGCACGAAGGTACACCAAGAGGTTTATTATAAAAAAATTCTTGGTGTCTTGGTGCCTTGGTGGCAAAGTTTTCATGGTTTACGGGTGTAAGTGTCATGGCATGCCCTCATGACGAACTGCTGCTGTTTTTTCCTGGGTCCCCAGTGTGATTTCAATTTCGAATTTTTCACGTTGGGAATAGACGTTTTTAGTGACCGTGGAGGAAAATTTCACTTCCTTGAACAAGCCGCTTTTGCGCAGCCGGTCCAGCAGTTCCAGGCTGTTGCCGGAGTACCCTTCGATAAGAATTTTCCCTTCCCCCAGGGCATAACCGATCAGCATCGAATCGTTGCCCAGGCAGTCGGCGATGGTTTCCAGGAACAGCAAATGGTCCGGGTACGCCGCAATCTTTTGTTTGATGCGGTTCAAGCGAAATTCCACCTGTTCCGAAGCGTTTAATACATTTTGGATCCCGGCGAACTGTTCTTTAAAGCGCCCGTTGTCCTTTTTTAAGGAAACGACTCCCGCCGCCAGGATAAGGACCGTCAGCAGCAGCAGGAAGATAATAATATTGAGGCGCCGATTCCAGCGCCGGATAATATTTTTGATGTTTTTCAGTTGTTTGTTTTCAGAGATATTGGAGAATTTTTTCTTGATCGGCGAATGGTCCGGGAGGAAGAAGTACCTGGATTTATCGTCGATGAAGTCCACGCCGATATGGTAATGGCCGTACGCGCGTCCATCGCCGCCGGCGCCGGTTCCGCCGCTTTCCAGGGGACCCAGGTCCACTTCCGTCAGCACTTTGATATTGTTCGTATCCGCCGGGGAGAATTTCCGGATCAAGGTAATGATGTGGGTCCATATGTGGGATCGATCTTTTTCAAACAGCGAATAAAAATCCGCGCCGTTATAATAAATAATTTCAAAACCGGTCATGCGTTTAAAGACAAAGAACCGGTAATCCCGTGCTACCGATGGGTCCCCTTTAAAAATCAGCGATTCCGGCACCTCGTCGTAGAAGTAACTCTCCACGTTCACCAGGGAGGCGATGGATTGGCCCACCCAGGAGAAAAACTTTTTCTCCTGTTGTTTCTCGCTGCTGTAGATAATATTCAAGAATTGGTCGTTAAAGGGGATAAAGTGCCGCTGGATATTTAAAACATGGCTGTCTTTTATTCGTTTCTTAGAATCGACGGAGAACATGCGGAAGAATAATTGTTCCCGGTTGATCACCAGGTACAGGCGGCTCTTTTTCAAGGGCAGGTCTTGTTCCGACGGGTAAATATCCCCGGTGGCCGGATCAAAAAAATAAACCGACTGCATCGTTTCTTTCATCCTCATTCATCATTCATCATTCATCATTCCCATCTGCCTTTTCCGTTCCTTCTTGAAGGGAAAAGGTATGGAAATAAAAGCCGAAATCTTCTTCCCGGTTCCTGGCGATGGCGCCCGGGGCCGCGCCCCTTTGCTGTTCGCCTCTCATGGCGCCGCCGCCGGCTACCTGGTCTAACCGGAGCATAATATAATAAAATCGGCTTTCATTCGTTTGCATGGGAGCCTTGATTTTAACATAAGTTGTATTAGAAGTAAAAAATTGCAGTAATTGGGGGGCCGCTGTAAAATTATAACCCGACGCCAGGGTCAGTTCCGCGGGTCCTTCGAAATTGTTTTCTCGGCGTTTCCGGATAATCAGTTGGATTTTTTCATCCGATAGGCCCTTGAAAATATGGAAGGCCTGGGCCGGCATGGTATTGGGGTTCATGCCCTGGTTTTCGATAGAGAAATCCAGCAAGCCGCCCAGTTTATTAAAGGCGGTTTTATCCAGGCCGCGAAACCCGCGCACCAGGAGGAGTTCGTCCCTGGATTCGATCAACCGGTTGGCCGCCGAATAGCCGTAATTTTCCAGGTAGTAGTCGCTTTCCACGCCCCGGGGCCGGACGAAATTATCCGGGTCCATCCAGTCATACAGTGAATCCAGGATAACCTCCGCGTTTTCCCCCGGGACGCCGCGGTATTCGCACAGGTCTTTAAACATCGGCCTCTCGATCTTAAAAACATTAATCAGCCCGGCGCTGTCCTGGAGGTTTAGATAAAACACCAGGTTTTGCACTTGCACTTCGATATCGCTGCCGTCCAGCAGCAGGCGCGGGGAGAGCGGGTTATTCAGCAAATCCGTAAATTCCACGTCTCCCCGCGTGGTGGTGAGCAGCCGGTTTTTTAGGTACTCCATGCCGCTGACGCACGCCGTATAAGCTTTTAAACGGGCCAATTCATTTTCCACGAAATCCACTTCCGAACGTAGACCGCGGGAGCTGATCAACACCAGCGCCGTCACGGACAGGATAAACACCAGCACGATGAAAATCACTGTGCCGTTGGCGTTCATATTTACGTTATTTAGCCAGTAATTGCGGTGGAATTTTTTCATTTTTATCGTTAATCACCTTATCGAAGGGCAGTTCATATAATTTACCCCCGAAGTCGAGGTGCAGTGACACCCGGAGGGGTAGTTCGTCTTTTTCAAAGGAATTCACGTTTTGTTTCCAGGCATATTGCCCGGAGCGGCGGTCCCAGAGATAATATTGGAATTCGGCGGCCGTCACGTTTTCCAGCAGTGGGTAAAAGGGTTGATCTTTCAATGCATCGAAAGATACAAATTCTTTCTCTTCCGGATCCCGGAACGGTTTTTCGCGGTACCATAACCTATTTTTTTCGAATTGAAGCTCGATAAAATGCACGCCGCCGTAAGGGAACACCAGGGGGGCGCGGGACAAAAAAATAACTCCTTTGGCCGTGCCCAGGAAGAAGGGGATTTCTTCCCGGTTATTGAATACCGTGAAAGAGGAGGTGTTTTTAAAGAGGTTGGCCAGGGCGTTGAACAGGATATAGAGTTGTTTCTCGTCGTCGCGTTTAGCCAGGAGGCGGGCTTCGTTTTGGCGGACGCGGTCCAGGGCCTGGAAGATCGACACAATAAGGATCGATGTAATCATAATCACCAGGACGATTTCCACCAGGGTAAAGCCCTTGACCAAAAACCTTTTCGAGAAACCATCACGGATGGCCGGGTTCCTGGACCTCCTAAAGCTTTTATTTAAATCATCTCTTTTCATTTTCATTCGGTGGAAGTGTCCGTAGAGACCGCGTTAACCAGGAACTCCATTTGCAGCGCCGTTTGTTTCGATGCTTTGTTAATCACGTTGACGTGGACCATGTTTAATTGGGCGGTGGGTGGGACCCCGGCGGCAAAGATGACGTCTTTTTTTTCTTCAACGGGGGTCATGGTCCATTCCAGGAGGAAGCCTTCCTTTTCGTCCAGGCCTTTTGTTTGTTCGCGGGTGTTGTAATTGATAAACGAGTCCACGAATTCGCGCGAGACCCTCAGCAGCGTATATTTTTCCTTAAGTTTGGCCTGGTTGGACATGGAGTTGGCGTAGAAGTAGAACACCGCGCCCATGACCATGGCAAAGAGGGCCACGGAGACCACCACTTCCACCAGGGTAAAACCATTTTCGTTCGTTTCTTTTGTTGGTTCTTTCATTGTTTTAAAAAACCGTCAGTTTACCTGACGCCTCTTCGATCACGATTTTGTAAACCCTTTTAAATTTGATTAAAATTTCACCTCCAGAGGCCATGCCATAGCGGTTAAAATAGATATCGCGGTTCATAACCAGCGGTTCCGGCAGGGAGATGCGTTTGATTTCGCGGTTATCCAGGAAGAACACCAGGTCATGGCCATTGGCGGCGATTTCGCCCACGGACATATAGGAGATGGCGTTCTTTCTCAAATCGGAAACAGCCGTTATAACCGTTACCAGTTGTTGTTTTTCAGTTGTCTTATCGATGTATTTAGAGAAATAGGGTAGAACCAGGGCCGAGATCAAACCGATTAAAAAAAAACAATGATGATTTCAAAAAGAGTAAAGCCATGGTTTTTCGTTTTCATTGCTTAAGTATGCCACAAAATCGCTAATTTTGCAATATAGCCGCTGTTGTTTATAAAAAGACCTGCCAATGTCCTTTTTTGTATGACCCAATGCGCGTGATTATATTCGATTCCTTTAGTATCCGGATATTTCGTTTTATCGTGGTTCTATCTTTTTGAAAAAGGTCTGAAAGCGTGTCATAGGTCACTGTGGGATTTTGCCTCATTTGCCGGATAATATTTTTTTGCAAATCCGACAATTTTATAGGGGCATTTACAGGGGCGTTTACAGGGGCATTTTCACCCACCCTGAAGCCCCCTTTCTCTTGAACTCCATTTTTTATCCTATCTTCATAAGATGTCATTTGAAGTTCAGGCCGGCGGAAGGTAATTTGAAACCAGTTTTTATCGGCAGTAATACTCGGCCTTCCTAAACCGTATTCGTTCATTGCCTTTTCCATTCTCACCAACCCGGAACCCGCTTTTTCAACCAGGTCCATTCGTTCCATCAAACCAAACAGGAGGGGATTCCTGGGGACGCTTTTCTCATAAATATCTTCAATCGTTAAATTCCCCATCAGACCTCCAGGGTTGGTGATTTCGATCCTGTCTTTAAAGATGTTGACATGGACATTGGCCGGGGAAAAATAATCCCTGTGAGCAATGGCATTTAAAACAGCTTCTCTTAAGGCTTCTTCCGGCAGTTCCAATTTTTCTTCTCTTGGACCGTCTTTAATAATGTATTCCGTATTCAAATGGGCCATCAGGTAATTGATTGTGTTATGGTAATTTGAAAAAATATCTTCGTCAAACTCTTTTTTATCAAGGATTTTGTATTTTGTGTTACCCATGTATAGGAAGCATCCGATGGTGGCATTTAAAAAGAATTTTGTTATTTTTCGGCAGAATAACAAAACCCCGGCGTTTTTCATATACGTTTCTGTAAGTAGGCCCAGGTTTTCTAAAATTTTTTCTCGTTTAATCACGGGGCTTATTTTTGTTATCTCGATAAACCGGTTAAATTTATCATCATCAAGATCATTTTCCAGGTTGAATTCTTTATTGATTTTATCGTCAAAACCGATCAAGTTTTCTTCTCTAAAAAAATCCCTGATTTCATCTCTATTTAGCTGTTGGGAATTTGCACCGTATCTCATGTAAAATCTTCCATTCAGGGAATACGGTTTGTTCATTCCTTCCGGTACAGTTATTATTAAAATTGTCGCTACTTCTTCAACGGTAACTTGAAGAGGGGGATCAAAATTTCTTGTCAAATCGTAAATCCTTGATATGAATTGATTTGAAGACTTCACCCCTTTAATTTTACCATCATCTGTAATACCGATAAGTATTTTCCCACCTTTGGAGTTGGCAAAAGCACAGATTTCTTTGCCCAGGGAATCGGAGAAGGATTCTTTAAATTCCAATCGGAATCCTTCACCCTGGGCAATCATAAACCTTAAATCTTCAATATCCATGCGCTTTTTTCCTTTTTTATTCAACCACGAGGGTTAATTTTCTTTTTTTAGACCATATCTTATTTTAATAGAAAGGAACATTAATTTCAAGTGTCCGTTGCGTAACTATTCAGTTTCGAAAAATGAGACAAGGCGGATAGGCGAACATAACAGTCCATCCTCTCCTATTTCCACCTCTTAACTTTTTACAGAATTGGTTTCCGAACTTTCAACCACTTTTACACTGTTTCCCGGAACGCTCTCCGTACAAAGAATATTTTAAAAAATAGTTGAAGATAAATGCAAGATAAGATAGAATAGAAAGATGATTTAATAAAGTAGATAAGATGCTTACTCAAGTAAAAATAAAAGGATATAAATCGATAAAGTATATCGAATTGGACCTTCGCTCTCTTAATGTTTTCATCGGCGCCAACGGCGCCGGCAAAACAAATCTCATCTCTCTTTTTTACCTTATCGACCGAATCGTTGAAAATAACTTGCAACTTCATGTAGGGCAATCCGGCGGCGTGGAATCTATTTTGCACTTTGGGCAGAAAGTTACCGATGGAATGTCGGTAACATTGGTTTTCGAAGAAACCGGTTATGAGTTTTCCCTGGTACCTACAAAGGAGAATAATAGCCTGATATTTTCAAGGGAGGATTACTTTTACCCGGAAGCCGGGAGTGACCGGCCATGCGTTATATCTCTCGGAAGCGGCCAAAAAGAGGCCCGGCTGACGGATGAAGCCCGAAAAAACCCGGGGAAACCTGCTGCACACATACTGGAGCTGGTTAATAACCGGGGGATATACCACTTTCACGACACCGGGGATTCTTCCAGGATGAAACAATTATGCAATATCGATGATAATTTTTTCTTAAAATCCGATGCATCCAATCTTGCCGCGTATTTATTCCTGTTACGGGAAAAGTATTATGCAAATTACGTCAAAATAATTGAAACAATCCGCCTGGCGGCGCCGTTTTTTAATGATTTTAATCTTCGGCCCAGTCCTTTTAATGAGCGGCTTATCCAGTTAGAGTGGAGTGAAAAAGGGGCGCAAACTTATTTTAATGCCCACTCTTTGTCGGATGGGACATTGCGTTTTATTTGCCTGGCGACGTTGCTTCTGCAACCCCAATTGCCCTTCTGCATCCTTCTTGATGAGCCGGAATTAGGACTGCATCCTTACGCCATCACATTGCTTGCCGCTCTGCTGCAAAAAGCAGCCGTGAAAACCCAGGTTATAGTGGCTACCCAGTCCGTAACATTGGTAAACCAATTAAACCCGGAAGATATAATCGTAGTAGAAAGACAAGAGAGTCAATCCGTTTTCAAGCATTTGAATAAAGATATAAATCAAATTTAAATCACCGGAAGAGATTGATGATAATCCCTCTTCGGCTCCATCGAAAAGGTTTTATGGGATTTTCCCGGATTATGAAAAAGTCCTGGACGGCCCGGTTATTATCAGGAAGATCGGTTTGGAAAAAATAAGAAAGGAGTGCGCCCATTTTAACCGGTGGATAACGGCGCTTGAGAAGTTATAAAAATTTTTTCTAGTCTGACCCCTTTTTCTCCCTCAAGAAATTATTTCAAGATGATGTACCGCTGCTTTTCCATCTTTTTTTTGCCGTCGTCGGTGTACTGGAACCAGGTGACATAGTGGCAGTTGCCTTTAATTTCCGTTTCGATGAAGGAGCAAGGGTGGTTATCGATCCAGGTGCCTGAATTGGCGTAAATATAATCGCAGCCGTTTTCTTCGACCATATGCTGGATGCCGTTAGCGTCAACGGAATAGCCCTGTAACATGGCATCGTGGGTGTGCCCGAAAACGATGACGCGGGCTTTTTTTTGTTTGTAATACTGGGTGTTGGCAAATCCCGAATAACCTGTGACTTCGGTGGAAATGGCTTCTATTGCGGACAGGCCGTTGGGTTTCACGTGATCCCACCGCGTCATGGCATCGCAGTACATCTCCGCCACTTGTCGCACGGTCATTTGGTTGTCAAAATTACCGATACCGTCCAATTGAATCAGCGAGCTCTCTTTTAATCCGACGGACTCCGCCACGGAGAGCATCATGTTTTTGATTAATTCGGCATCCCCTTTTTTGATAAATTCGGCATTCCCGTTTTTGTCTTTTTTGAAGAGATTGTTCACGAAATTTTTCAAGATTTCCAGGAAATTGGGACTCTTCATATTATGGGCTTTTTGCTCGGACCCGTACCGGGAGAGAAAGAAACCGGTGGGCAGGTACTGGTTGTCCTGGGGCACGGGGTTGGGGGCGCAGAAGAAATTATACTGGTTGCAATGTTCCGCTCCAATGCCGTCCTTCAAGTACACGCCCACGTATTTTTGACTCCCTTCGCAAAAATGAATGCCGGGAAAATATTTCTCTATTGCTGTCTTATCCAGCAGCAGGTCATGGTTGCCCGGTGTGTAATAGACATCGATTTCAGGATGTTTGATGATTTTGTTTAAATTCTCGACGACCCCTTCATTTTGTAGGTTATTATAAACGGCATCGAAATCGATATTGGGGGGAGGGATGGTGGGAACCACCCATTGGTCGAACAGGTCACCCAGGATGATCAGTTCTTTTACGTCAGTGGATTCCAGGACTTCTTTTTCAAGGAAAGTTGCCAGTAATTCGGTTCGTTCCGGTGATATCCAGAAATAGGGATAATTATAAGACGGCAATACTTCCAGGCTCCTTTTGTCGTTCAAGTGAAGATCGCTGATAAAAATACGTTTGGTGCGTTTAGTCGCAGCAGCCATTTTTCCTCCTATTTTTTGTTTTCTAATTAATACATTCAAATGTTCCACTGGAGGAACATTTGTTCCAACTCTAACATATGGGCGGAAATATTGTCAAGAGTTGTGTATGAAAAAAATAAATTTTTTATAAACGAATTCCGTAACCATGCTTAACTCATTGACAAGTGTTCGGGGTGCCGGTATGGCCGGGCGATCAATCCACTCAAGTATAATTAATCGTATTCTCGATGCCGCTTGGCGTGGGGTAACTTACGATTGAGCCCGTGACATAGGCGTACCAATAACCCGGGTCCAGGCTGGCAACGCCGCCTTCCTGGGATAGGGTCGGGCCTCCGTGGTTTTGGGTCACATTGAAAAAATGGATCGAGATTTAGCGCTTCCTATAACGATAATTCATTGGCTTTTTCCAGCAGCATGCCATTTAATAACATACGATGTAACCGTTTTAATGTGTGCTTCAATCCTTTATTTTCGTTTAATGCTCCTGCGAGTGTTATATAAGCGGTTTAAAAAGGATTTAAAGCCGATTTATCGATTTTTTAAATTTCTTAGAACTGGCGGGACTGGAAATTTCAAGTAAATTTCAAGGAAATTTCAATTTTTTCAAGTCCAGAAAGCCAAAGGAGAAGATAAAATGAATATTCAATCTTATAAAGACTTAACAGTATGGCAGCGGGCCTTTGAGTTGTGTATTAAAATTTATAAAATTACCGCCAGTTTTCCCAAAGAAGAATTATATGGTTTGACCACGCATACAAGAAAAACTGGAGTATCTGACCCTTCAAATCTCGGCCTGTAAGTCGGTAATTTTCAATAATTGTTTATGGAAAATCAATTCCGTTTCGGTTTCCGGGCCGGTTTTATTGGCCATTACTTTTGCCAGGAGAATAGTTTTTTGCACCATATCTTTAAAATTATCCGGCATAGGTTCTGCTTTTTTCAGCGGATCATCCAGGAAGTTAGATTTAAAATTGGTATTCATATTTGAGCCGATGAATTTTGAGCGGGCGTAGTTCTGGAGGCCGATGACCAGGCTTGCGTTTTGGTCCGGCCGGCCGGATTCGGCCAGGTTTTCTTCCGCCAGGTCGTCATATTCCGGCGTTCCTTTTGTCGTGGTCGTCAGTGGTGCGCTGAGGATGAGTGGGAGCCGTATTTCAGCGGCCAGTTTCCGTAAGTTATCCGAGATTTCCTGCAGTTGCTGTCGGCGGTCCATGGTTCTCTTTTCATTCTCCAGCCGGATTTTAGGAAGCGAATCGATAAAGACCGCCCCCATGTCAAACGTTTTGCCAAAAGCCTGGATCGAATCGATCAATTCGATGCAGTTATGATTACTATCGATTACATGAACCTTGCCGGCGATTTCCAGGAAATTTTTCAGGCCGATGTATTCCATATCTTCGTTGGCTTTTTCTTTCAGGGTTTCAATTGCACAGTGATTAAATTCGTATTCCCAGCGTTCCAGGTTCGATTGGCGCGCCTGGCGTTGGGTAAACTGCTTTACGCCGCTTATATTGATTAATTTCAAATAAACATCCCATTTGGGTTCTTCGTAGGTATAAAATAAAAAGCGTTTACCCGGGAACATGCGACACATATTGAGAAGTAAGTTCAGCATTAAGCAGGTTTTGCCATGTTTAGGTCGGCTGACAATGAGGGTGAGGGAGTTGGATGGGATGGCGACGAATTGATCCAGGCTTTTGAAGCCCGTCGGTAATCCTTCCCGTGAATTTTTTATGTTTTCTAACAGGAGTTCCAGTCTAAAGGGTTCGGCGTCTTTTAGAAAGTTCCTGTTGACCCTTATTTTTTCCGCTTCGGTTCGACTGGGGTAGTGATCTTTAATGAGAAGGGACATCTGTTCCGGTTCAATATGTTCTTCATACTCTTCAGGGATATTGGCGATCTCGTTGTCCAGTTTTTGCTGGATATCCGAAATGCCGAACAAAATCGAGGTATTGTCGTCCCCTGTGGTGCTCTCATTTGCCTTATCCATGTTATCCGGGCTTAATATTGTTTCCTGGGAATCGTCTCCTTCAGGGATGGTGATAAGCGTAGTCTGGTCGTTGCAAGTGTCATCAGCCGCTATATCTTTTTTTTCGTCTTGGCTGCTTATCTTTGTTTCACTGGAAGAGGATAATGTCGTTTCCTCGCTGGGTTTTAATATTGTTTCATCCATTTAACCTCCTGGTAGAGAATATTATTTCACATTTTGATTTTTTTTTCAAATCAGTTCGTGGGTCATCTTTTCTTCGCGTCTCTTCGCGTTCTTCGCGGCTCGAAAAAACAAGCGGTAAGGCCTTGCAATCTACTGGGAATTGTTCTAAAATTAATTTCACTTAAAATCTAAAATTTAAAATCGATACCAGGAGGAACTGTGAAAAAAGTAATTGTTTTTATGGGAATAATGTTGATCGTGGCAGGGTTCAGCGTTTTGCAAGCTCAGCAGGTCAAGAAATATCAAATCCAATCCGGGATCATCACCTTTGAAACGGCCCTGACAATGGGGAGTTTTGTTATGAAAACCAAAGCCGTTGTTTATTTTGACGATTTCGGGATGAAAGAGTGTAGGGATACTTATGATGACAACGGCATCAAGGAATCGTTTTTCAGCGACGGGAAGGATTTATACCTGGTGATGTACGCTGAGAAAGCAGTTTATAAACGTGGTACTGCCTTCCGGGGCACTGAGTATAAATTTGATTGGAACGAAATTGCGCCGTCGGGAAAGGGAAAAAAGTTGCCCAATATGACGGTGCTGGGGAAGAATTGCGAGGCGTTTGAAATGAACGACAAAGGAAATATCAGCACCTTTGCCGGTTGGAACAATGTTTGCTTATATATGGCGACCAAGCAACCCAGTATGACTGTTGTTTCCAAAGCGGTCAAATTCGAGGAAAACGTAAAGGTCCCCGCGGAAAAATTTAAAATTCCCGCCGGGTTTGCCTTGAAATAACTAAAGTGTAAAGATGAGAAGTAGGGAACAGGCAGTGCCAGTTCCCTACTGTATTTTCAATTCCTTTCTATGTCGCTAAGACCCATATAAACGGTCCTGAATTGATCGATTTCCTCTTTCGTTGTGCCGGGGAAAAATTCCAGCAGTTTCTTGTCGGGTAATGAATTTAATCTTTTATAAGCCTTATTTACCCAACGTTCGATTTCTGTTGTGATTTGCACATCTTTTAATTTTTCCCGGAATTCGGCATCATATCTGTCCAGGGCATCCGGGATTACGTCTTGGCTGGGAGGCGTCAGGACTGCTGCCAGGTTCATACTGGTTTGGAGTTCCACGAAACCTTGCAGCGTCATAAAATCCCTGACTGCCCAGAAATCGAGATTAACTAGAGGATTGAGGTCTCTAAAAAACCTTTGGGCGTCCAGGAATGTAAATGCTTCCTTAAGTTCCGGGACCACCATAAGTTCGAAAGTATTCAGGATATCCAGGAAATTACAAAAATTTACAAGAAACAGGTATTTTATAAATGGATGGGGGGATTTTAATTTTTCCAGCGCATATGTAAAGTCCAGCAAATTCATCCTGAGGGCTATAATCAACGAGATACTATTGTGATTACGGTATAGAAAATCGAAGAGCTTATCCTGTTTCAAATTATCCTGTTTTTCGAGCTCAGATATCCTGTCTTTAAGGGCTGTTACGAACTTGAGCGCTTCGTCCGGGTCTTTCCGGCAGATGTCGTGCAAGATGGAGCTGCCAAAGGTTTGTACCAGGGGATGCTTCGCGTGAGTGAAAAACTTCCAGGCCTTGCTTTTGAATTGCCTGGCATGCTTGAAATGGGGATAAGAGATATATAAATAAATAATAAACTTCTCATTATCCTGGTGGGCCTTTTTCTTATATTTGACGCGGGAGAGAATACGCAATACCTGCCGGGCAAATTGAATTTCAATCTCATTTTGTAGGTTTTTGTCGGCGATATACAATAGACAATTCGTCCATATGAGCATCCGCGGCCAGTATTGCTTTTCAAACAGGCCCTGGATAATCTCGTTAAAAAATTGTCGGGTAACGTTTTCCTCAGACATATTGACAAAAAACTTAAAAACCTCGGCCCAGTTATCGTCATTCCTGAATTCCAGCAAATGGGTATAATCGGAGAACATGGCAAAATGCCAGGCCACCAAGTATTGTTGGAAGGTAGCATGAGTGAAACCGTAGCTGTCTTGCACTTTGTAAAGTAAACCGGTCTTTAAAACGGCTTTATCCAACAAGGAAGATAACCGGTCCTCATTCAAGATATCCTGTATTTCTGTAAGACTCATTTCCATACAGTTTTTGAACAACATGAGAGTGGCAATTTTAGATAAACACTCCATTACCCTTTTCACAGAAGTGTTATTCGCCGGGAAATGTTCATTTGCCATCAGTTTAAAAATAACTCGAAAACTTTCCTGGAATAATTCATGGATTTTTGCCGGCAACCTATCCCGGTTAAGAAGGACAAGCGCCATGGTCGTCAAGCATAAGGGATTCTCTGCCAATAGTTGAAAGATGCTGTTATTGTTATACTTGATAATATTCTCCAGGTATTGGTATTTTTCTCGGGCTTCTTTCTTCGCAGGCTTGAGGTTCTTTTCACCGTCAGCTTCTGCTATTTTTCTTTTAGCCGTATAATACCATTTTTTCAGGAAGCGCTGGCTATCCTTCTTGTTGAAATTCTGGACGGTATATATGGGGGCGGGAGGGGCGAAATCTAGGATACCTGCGTCATCGGGCCCTGTTTTGCGGGCGCTGATCAGCAAGACATTCCGCCCGATGCCCTGTAGTTGAATCCACTGGATCATTTGGTGGCATTTTTCATCGTCCCTCCTGTCAAGGCCATCGAAGAGAAACAGCACGCGGCCCTTCCGAAATTCTTTATCGAAAAATGAGGATTTGAGGCCCACTTCTTTCAATCTTTTTTCCACCAGATCCACGAAACTATTTTCCCTATGAATATTGACCAGGTCCAGGCCGGGTTCATCCAGGGAGATATACACCGGGATGAAACGAGGGGAAAAGAAAAAGAGTTTTTTGCAGAGGGTGCATTGCAGCGCCAGCCATTTCATGAGGGTGGTTTTACCGCTGTCGACCGATCCCAGGATGAGTAATTTCAGAGGTTTCTTCTTATTTTTGGATTTTGTATAAAGAACCTTAAATATTGAGACGAAATCGTCGTTACTTTTTATATTCTCTTGCAATTTGTCAGGAAGCCAACGCAATTTTTCAGGACGATGAGGGTTGTATTTCTTTACACGCGTTCTTACATAGATTTTTCCCAGCGGTAATAAGGGAACCAGTGAGCCGGTTTTGGGGAAATCGATAAATTCGAATTTTTGAGCGATATATTGAAGGTAGGCTTTCTTTTGCCTTCGGGGTTCAAAATGGGCCCCGATCATTTCGATTAATTTTGCTAAACCGCCGAAAGTTCCGATGCCTATTCCAACCCATTTGAGTATTTCGATTATAGTTGTAATTTTCATATCTTTCCTTCCTCTTCCTTTATATCTTTTTATACCATCAATCCTTCCAAAAAAATGTATCAAAAAATGATAGTATAAAAAAATATTTTTTCAACAAAAAAGTTTTTTTTTATGCCCGCTCTTTAACTTTCCATTTCCGCTTTCACCAGGGCTTCGAATTTCTCTCTTATCAAAGACGCCAGTCCCGGGTCCATAAAATCGTAATAATCGGGAATATCCAGGCAATGTATCTGCCCATGAACAGAAAAATCCGGGTAATTCTGTTGAATCCACCGGTGGTGAAAATCTTCCATGACCACGATGTAATCAGCCCACGTCAATAATTCAAGGTTGACCTGGGTCCCGGCGTCTTCATCCACCCCCGCGGACTTTACCTGGAACCGATGATCATGCTTATACAACTCCTCGGCGGTTTTGCTCCGCATTTTATTGTAAGTACAAACAAAAAGTATCTTCAATTTCTTTTTCATGCGCGTTTACCCTGGCAACTGCCAGGAATTAAATATAGCATAATAAAAATTTTTTGTAAAACTGTGCCGATTTTCCGGGATGAACCCTGATAAGGGGAGGTGCGAAAGAGCCTTAAAAAATTTCTTGCTATTTATTTCATTCTATGGTATTAATGATAATGGCGACTGCTATTGGAATGATAGACAATGAAAATTAATGGGATCTTGTGGTTAGAAGATATAGTTGAAAAGCTGTTTTTGAAGCATAAAGTGGATAAGAACGAGGTAAGGGAAATTATGAAGAGCCAACCATTATTTCTGTTTGTAGAAAAAGGACATCAGAAATGAGAAAATATGAGCAAAGGTAAGACATCGATTTCCAGGGTGAGTTCCTACCAGGAGATTGGGGAATATTGGGCAGAGCATGACCTGGCTGATTCCTGGGATCAAACAAAACCGGTGGAATTCGCTGTGGATATATTGTCTGAAAAAATATACTACCCCCTGGAACGGGACCTTGCCAATGAATTGAGTAAACTGGCGCATATTCGGGGTATAACCGCAGTAACATAGCTCAATTTGTGGATAAAAGAAAAACTTCGCGAACAAAATGCATGAAATGATTTTTAGCTCCTCCCGGATCGATCGATGACTATGATTTTTCCTACTCTCTATCACGCTATGGCGCCGGATGAACAGGATAGACAGGAGATAAAGGAAAAATCGTTTTATCCCTGCCTATCCTGTTACCCTGTCGATTTTTCTAACGGGCTATTTCGTAGCGGAAATCCCGAAAGCCACCCAACGTTTCTGGGGTAGTACCGCCTTGATAATCAACCTGGTCTTACTGAGAACTTCCTTCAATATCGCTTGATGTTTGCATTTTTTCCACCTAATGCACTGTTTTATAGTTTTTATATTTTAAATCTTGACGATATGCCCCAAAAATAATTTCTAGCGCACCTGAACGCCTTTTTCGTGCACTTGAAACAAGTTTAAAATCACATGAAACATCTTTAAAACCAGGTGAAACAAAAGAAAAATCACCTGAAACAAAACTTGAATCACCTGAAACAAAACCCGAATCACCTGAATCAACTCTTGAATCACCTGAATCAAAACACGAATCACCTGAATCAACTCTTGAATCACCTGAATCAAAACACGAATCACCTGAAACAACTCTTGAATCAGGTGAAAAATTTGTAAAATCATCTGAAAAATCTTTCCGCGCAGATGAAAAATCTCTAAAATCATCTGGAAAATTCCTTCGCGCAGATGCACGGAACCCTCGCGCCACTGAAAAATCTTTCCGTGCACCTGAAAAATCTCTGAAATCACCTGGAAAATTCGTGCGTGCACATGCACGGGACTCTCGCGCCACTGAAAAATCCTTGCGCGCAGATGAGCGGGATTCACATTCCGGTTCAAAAAGAAGATAGGTTTAGGTATCTCTCATTGTTTCGAGAATTTCCGGTGCTCGTCAACGGTTGAAGGGATTTTTTTGGGGGGAAGTCTCTTTTCGATTAATGCCCGTTCTTTATCGATCGTTTGAATGGCATGAGCCAGCATAATATTCTTAAAGTACTTCGAATTCCGCATCAGCCATACCATTACCTCGATGGAATCGATTTCTTCATCTAAGTTAAAACCCTGGATTTTCGGTGAACCCCCTGTGTTGGGTACAGTGGGTTCAGCATTAGGGTCCCCGAAAACGTAATTCAGGTTGACGTTATCGATTAAGGGGACGATCAAATAATCTCCCCCAAAGGAGGAAATTCAAAAAAGGGAAGCGAAATAATCTTGACAGCGCAAATAGGATTTCATACAATAGGGGCATGGCAAAAAATAAAAAAGATGACACCATTGTATTAAAGGCAATCCAGGACGGTTACGATTTACCGGATGCGTATTTCAACGTGAAGGTGGAAAAAGCGCTCACCGTTAAAAATATAATCCCGGTAATGGGCCTGGAGCAATTAACCGGGAACAGGCTGGAAAATTTTTATGTGGATACGGATAAAGTAAGGGAAACCAATACGATTTCCTCAGTGGAGAAGTTGTTAAAAGATCCCCTTACCCCCTATACAAAGCGACTTTTTTCCGGGTTCCCGGGTTCGGGTAAGACCACGGAGTTAATCAAACTTTGTTTTGAAATGCAGCAAGATTTTAATGTCATCATCTTTTCCGCCAGGGCCAAACGAAAACTCAAAGAAATTACCCTCGAATTTCTACTCTTTGAAATCGTAGAAGATGCGTTGAATTATTTGCGTGCCAATAACCTGGTGGATGAAACGGATGAATTATTAGCGGAAATCGTTAATAATATCGCCGATTGGTGTTTCGATACCCGGATAGTAAAAGAAATAAAAAAGGAAAAGCTCAAATCCAGGGGTGCGGGGATCGATTTATTAAAAGGGATTTTCTTTAACGCCAAATCCGAACGAAGGACTTCCTCCTCCGATAGAATCGAGTCCTCCCGCATCGAGGAACCGAAGATCAACGATTTGATTTTCGAATGTAATAAAATCTTCGATTACCTAAAGGAAAAAACCGGCAAAGAAACGCTGATAATAATCGATGATCTTGAAAAGATGACCTTTTTAGCGGCGCGGGAGTTTTATACGGGAAATTCGGCGTTTATCCGGGACTTCCACTGCAAAATGGTGCTGACTATACCCGTGGAATTGATTTTTCATGCGGATTTTGCCATCATCCAGAACATATTCGGCGAAGCGGAAGTATTGCCTATGATTAAAATAAAGGACGCCAGGGGAAAGGTTTACCATCCGGGAGTCGATTGTTTGACGAAAATCCTGGAGAAACGGCTGGACCTTTCACTTTTTGAAAACCAATGCTGGAAGGAAGCCATTCGATATTCCGGCGGAGCGATCAGGGATTTGTTCTCTATTATCCAGCGGGCGGGTCTTAATGAGGAGTCGGAGATAATCAGCGAATCCTCCATGAAAAAATCCGTCAATTTTTTTAAAAACACTTTCGCCTCCAGGGTCCAGGAGCGGAACGACGAGATCAAGATAAAATTTGAAGAGTACCTGGAGATTCTATTCGATATATATGACGGTAACAAGACCGCGCCAAAGAGAAACCTTGCGCTACTGGACTTACTCAGGACGCGCTCCGTTATGAATTACAACGGTGAAGGTTTTTATGACACCCATCCCCTGCTTGACAGCTTTATTAAAGCATATAAAGAGAACGATGCCAAAAAATGAAAGCCCCTTCAAGCTCCCTGAAAACCGGTATAACCTCCAATTATTCTACAAACTTTTATCTCAACCGCTAAAAGGTCTTTTACTTTGCCAGGCGTTGCCCGAGGAGCGATTAAGGATTATTGAATTTTTCAACAAAGAGCCATTGGCCGAACGGATCCATGCCGTTAATATGGTTAAGCCGGTCATGGGGCCGATGGCATTGCAGGATACCATTATCGCTGCCTATGAAAAATTTGGGCCGGGGAAAAATATTTTTTTTATATTTAATATCGAAAGCTGCATTTATTTATCTAAAATTGCGGCCAGGGACTTCTTTCGTGAAATGAATCTCATCCGGGATTTTTTTATGAAGTTCGACGCCGCATTTGTTTTTTTCGTTACCGAATCGTCGCTCAAAGAGATGATTCAAAATGCTTTCGATTTTTACGATTGGATGAAATTTACCTTTACCTTTGAACCGGAGAATAAAGGTTTAGTTGCCCAGGAACAAAAACAAAAACAAAAAAAATATTCGCAACCCTCGAAAAATATCGAATACCTGGAGCGTTCCCTGGAAAAAATAACCGATGAAAAAGAGAAATCCATCCGCCTGTTTGAACTGGGAAAGCTATACCATCAAATGGGCGATTATGACAGGGCATTGGAACGGATTTTCGAATCCCTTGAAATCGAAGAAAAGTATGGCGACCCGAATATTATTGCCGGGAGGTATAATGAAATCGGGCTGATTTACCGGGCAAAGGAAGCCCGGAAAGAACCGGATAAATATTATAAACCTGCCGGGACCGATATTTATAACTTCAAATGGGATGAACTGTTGAACAGCATCCATCATAATAAAGTGATCCCGGTTATCGGTCAGGGGCTTTACAGGGTTGAAACCGAACCGGTAGATAAAAACGGGCGCTTGTTATACGGCTACCTGGCGGATCAATTGCTGGAAGCTTGCGGGGTTGCCCTGCCGCCAGATGAAAGCCACAGGTTTGCAAAAGCCTGTTACGCGTATTTAAAATTTACCGGGCAAGATTACCTTCGTTTAGCGAATTTTTTAAAAGAGTTCCTGGAGAAAGTTCGTTTGATCCCCTCCAATCCGTTGTTGAAACTGGCCAGTATTAAGAATTTTGGTATATTTTTTACCACTGCTTATGACGACTTCCTGGCCGGCGTCATAAACAATGTAAGAACGACGCTGCTAAAGGCACTGTATCATGTGTTCACTGAAAAACAATTTTCTAGAATAGACATCGATTTACTCAATGCTATTGATAAATCGCAGAGTACCCTGTTGGTTCATATTTTCGGAAATATTGGGAAAAACAGGTGGCCTGCACTTACGGAAATGGATATTCTCGAAAATCTCCTGGAGCTAGGGAAAGATATGAATTCAGACCGTGGTAATCGCCTATTCGATGCATTAAAGGAGAAAAGTTTGCTTTTTATCGGGTGCGGTTATCATGATTGGCTGTATCGTTTATTTATTCGCACACTGGCCAATAAACCATTTTCTCGATCTCCCGATAACATGGCGCGTATTTTTGTGGTGGATGATTTCAGTGAAAATCAAAAGAACCTTTCCCAGGGGTTGCCGCAATTCCTGGTAGATAATGGCGTAGAAGTTTATCATGCCGGCAACCCCGGCTATTTTGTAGATTTATTATTCCAAAAAATGGGAGAGTATTACCCGGAGGACATTATCCAACCCGTAGATTTTCCTATTGCAGTATTTATTAGTCACGAGGACAGAGACAGAGCCGCGGCGCATCGTTTGGCATCCCACCTGCAGAAGGATGGAATAAATGTTTGGCTGGAGAATCTCAAATTGAAACCCGGCATGCCTATCGGTGAGGAAATAATTAGAACTATCGACAGGTGCCGGGTATTCATACCCTTGATCTCAAAAAATTCCCGGTGGATAACAATGGATGATGGAAGCCTTAAACATCACGCAATTGAATGGGAAAAATCCTGTAGTAAAAAGGAGTTAACCATTATCCCGGTAAAAATAGACGATACGAACTGGATGTATGATAAATTTGCGAACCTTTCCTTTTTAAAAATACCCGGCGGCCAGAAAAGAGGAAATTATAGAAAGTTAGTGAAGTCATTGAAAGGAATACTTTTGGGGGCTGGAAAGGGCAACACTTGAAAGTGTTGAAATCTTACTAAAATGGAGATTAATAAGCAGATAAACAGGTTAAAAATGGATATCTTTCATACAGGCAAAATACTTTGCCGACAAATAAAAAAAGAAAATGAAACCGCCGAGCCTGCAATCCTCACGGACAATGGCGCGTTTCACCTTCCCAACGGCTCTATTATCGCTGCCGCGGCAGCCAATGATAATCATTACTTTTTACTGGACAAAGGCCTCTGCCTGATCCGCATTTATGACAAAGAACGAAAGGAAATAAAAACCGTGGGCAGCCGCATGGGTTACCGCTGCGGCGAACCGGAACCGAGGAAACAGCGCCTGGGCTTTGAATTCCCCGAAGATATGATACTGCACAACGACCGTATCCTGGTTTCCGATTCCGGCAATAAACGCCTGGTAGCGCTGGATAATAATTGGAAACTTGAAAAAGTCATTCCCTTGCCGGAATTTCCTTATAAATTTATCTTCTGTGACCAGGACCGGGTGGTGGTTTCCGATTTCGACCGCTCCGTGATGACGGTTTCTCTCAAATACGGTTTTTTATCAATGACGGAACTGGATTTCCCCGTGGATTTTTCCACTGCCTATTGTTATGGGCGGACCTGCCGGGTGGCCGGCGAAAATACCGGGGCGCAGGAAAATGAAGTAAATGAACAATGGCTGTTGGAAATGCCGGAAATTCCCGCTGCCGCCCTGGCCGAGGAAGCCGGCAATTTCCCGGCGTTAATGCGGATACTGATGGCTGAAAACGCTGAAAACTGTATCGCCGTTGCGGAAGCGCGGGAAATCGCTCTAAACCACGAAGAACTCCTGCCGGAATACGCCCGCCTAATCGGACAACAAACAGATGGCGAAGTCGATAACCGGCTGACCGCTTATGTTGAAAAAACCATCCACGCCGCCGCGACAGAAAATGAAGACGCCAAAGAAGAAATAGCGAAACTCAGCTTTGAATTCATCAAAAAATATAAGGCCATCCCCAACAGCAGCGATACCGAAGCCGCCAATATCGATAAAGAAAATATCCGGCGCCATCTGTTTTTAAAGTTAAAAGACTTCCGCTCCCGGCTCAAACAAATCGTCGCCCTAAAAAATACGCTGCAAGAGGTTACAGGGCTGCCGAAACCGTTGAAAGTACTGACGGATTTCGTGGGAAAAAGATTCCAGGTAGTGAAGCAGGGCATCGAGACCAATTTAATGGGCATCGAAGAGAACCTGCGGACCTTTAATGAACCGGACATCTTAAACTTTATCGTTCATTATTGGCTCTTTTCCGAAGAGGAACGGATTCTATACGGGGCCCCGGGGTTTAACTATGAAAAACTATTTGGAGATCGTTTTTTACTGGCCATCCTTAATAATTTTTATTACACCATTGCCGAGCTATTTCTAAGTCGCCATAAAATAGAGGAATATATCTCTTTCAGCGACCGGGAAGTCGCCATGTACCCGGATAAAATGGATATATTCAAACAATTTCTCAATAAACTGCTTCACCTGGGAAAATATGACGATGTACTGCGGATGCTGAAAAAATTCCCGGACCCCAATAAAGAAGACGTCAATTATTTTTATTACCGGGTGTACCTGGAGAAAGGCGACGCGGATAACGCTTTTACTCATTTGAAAAAAGAACTGGACCTTTATTCTCACCGGGTGGATTTAATCCCGGAATTGATCGAATTGAATAAACTCACCCCGGACCAGGTCCAACATTATATCGACGGCATCCTGGAAAAATCGCCCCAGGCCATCGATATGCATCTTTATGCGGCCCGGTCGTTTCAAAAAACAGGGGACGACGAAAAAGCGGAGTTTTACCTGGACCGGGAACTGGAACTTTTCCCTGAAAATAAAGCGGCGATTTTATTGAAACATGATTTATTCGCCGGGCATATCCCGCCAACTTCTGCCGCTGTCGATCCGGCTTCTTCCGTTTATTTCCGCAAAACCTGGGAAACCTTCAAAACTTTTATGAAAATCCACCGGGATGAAACCACGGCGGCGCAAGTTATTTCGTTCTTTACCGTTCTCAATTTCTTACCCTGCGAAAGTGAAGGATTAAAGGAGATAATGGTTTTGAAAGAGAAGACGGCTTTCGCGTCCTATAAAAAAGAATTTGCCGTTAATCTCTCCTTTATGCAACATTTCCGGGGTGTAACGACAGCGGAACTAGAAGCAATGGAAAAATATGCGCCGGCGGTTTATCTTTCCGCTTATTCCACCGGGCGGCTGGGGTACGATTATTTTTTTCAAGAAGCGAAGCGGTTAGCTTCCGCCGGACAGTATGAAGAGATGTTTGCCTTGATCGAAGATATTTTAAAATACAATCCCGGGGATAAGGAAATATTTAAATTCCTCGAGGATATTTCTTATTGACAGGCGAAAATATCTTTGCTATAATCAGGATATAGATTTAATCAAGAAGAGGAGTATACAATGGCAGATGCCTTGATATTGACGGAGCGTATAAAAAATGCCATCCAGATCGGTGAGAGTGATTACCGTGAGTTTAAGAGCGCCCTGGAAGGTCCTCCCGGTAAAAAAAAACCTCGCTTATTAAAAAATATCTGCCGGGATATCGGTGAGGCGCTTGTCGCCTTTGCCAACGCCGACGGGGGCGAATTGTTAATAGGGGTAGAAGATGACGGTATTATTTCCGGGGTCCCCCACCAGGAAGAAGATATTAAGAGAATGCTTGAAGCCCCGAAAACACACGTGCATCCGGAAAGTACATTGCCTTTGATTCATGCCTTAAAGATTGAACTTGATGGAAAAACCGTACTCTTTTTTGCTGTAGCTAAAGGAACGACAGAAATCTATCAACTGCCGGACGGGCGATGCGTACGTCGAAAAGATAAGAGAACAGTACCGGAAACGATCAAAAAAATTCTATTTGACCGCCAGGAGGTCAAATCACGTGAATATGATCGTCAGTTTGTCGATGGCGCCGCGGTGAATGACCTGGATGTACCGTTTATCCAGTCCATCGCTGATCGTTATTTGCGAGGCTTAACCGTTGAGAAATATTTGCAGCAAATCGGTTTGGCGGATTATTCCGTCAATGGTTTAAGATTACGGATGGCATCTTTACTTCTTTTTGCAAAGGAAATTCAACGTTGGCATCCACGTTCGCAGGTGAGGATTTTGAAAATATCCGGGACAGAACTGAAGTCCGGTGAACAATATAATGTCAAATCCGACGAAACAATACGAGGGAATATCTTCGAATTGCTCCAAAATTCCTGGGAACAATTACGTCCATTCCTGGCAGATAAAACAGAGTTTGGTGTCGATGCAAAATTCGAGCAGAAATACATTTACCCGGAGTGGGCGTGTCGAGAAGCTCTTATAAATGCAATTGCACACCGCGATTACAGTATTCAAAACGGTATCGATGTTTTCATTTTTGATGACCGAATGGAAATAAAAAGTCCCGGAGCCCTTCTTTCAACCATAACCATTGAAGACCTGGAGAAACTCGAAGGAGCTCACGAGTCTCGTAATGTACTTATATCCAGGGTTCTTCGTGAAAACAAGTTCATGCGCGAACTGGGTGAAGGTATTAAGCGCATATTCGAATTAATGGAACAAAATGAACTGGATAAACCCAAATTGTTTTCAAACAGTATTTGGTTCACTGTAACTCTGCCTCACAAGTCTATTTTCTCGTCTCAACAAGATCAGTGGCTTGCACTTTTTAAATCATTTGAGCTATCTCCACACCAAAAAAAAATCGTATTACTGGGAATGGATGAAAGAGAAATTTCGCAAAAAGATATTTATCGTGCGATGAATACCAAAGACAGTACTATCTATGCCACGGAAGTGACCGGGTTGCGAAAATCAGGTTTACTCATAGAAATCAGGACAAATGTTGAAGCTAAAAGCCTGGCGTTTAAAAAAAAGATGCTCAAAGCGGAAGTCCCGCGATTCAAAGTTCAATTTCCTCCGATGAACGAAAATATCATTGAAAAACCTGATCAAAATAGTGATCGTTGTGTTTATGTGGTGAACCTTGACTATTCCATGTCGGAAAATGAAGTTAAAAAAATATTCGAACAAATCGGTCGTGTAGAGCGAGTCGATCTACCCAAAGATAAAGTTACAGGAAACTTTAAGGGTTTCGGTTTTGTTTGGTTTAAATCCGTGGATGCAGCAAAGAGAGCTATAAAAGAGATGGATGGTCAAGAGATAAAAGGTCGTTCAATAACGGTTAAAAAATATACTCCTTCAGCAAGATAGAATCCTTTCATCCTATAAAGGGGAAAAATTTTTTTCCCCTGATTCCCACCCAGGGTAATATAAAAATGATGTAAATATTTATAAATATTTACTAAAAATTTTAAGATTATGCTATCCTTATTAGTGAGTAACGAGTAACAGAGGAGGACAACCATGTTTATTATATTGAATTATAAACGATGCCTGTTATTGCTGACCATATGGGCTGTTTGTTCCAGCCTGGTCTGGGGGGCAATACCGGCGCAGGAAAGATCGGCTTTAATCGCATTTTACAATGCTGCCAACGGGATTACCTGGGCAGACAACTGGAAAACTCCACCCCTGGATACCGACGGGTTTTCCCTGCCGGGCACTGAAGGAAGTTGGTATGGCATTACTGTCGAGGACGATCATGTCGCCGAAATTGTATTGAACAACGGCAATATTACCGGCGTGATCCCCCCGGAAATAGGAACTCTCGGCTTTTTGAAAAAATTCTGGCTTTTGAATACCGAACTTACCGGCGGTATTCCCCCGGAAATCGGTAACCTCGCCAACCTGGAAGAGCTTTTCCTGGCATCAAGCCTTCTCGGTGGAAATATCCCCACTGAAATAGGCAACCTTACCAATTTGAGAACCCTACGACTGGAAGGAGATAGCCTTACCGGCAATATCCCCGCCAGCCTGGGAAACCTGGTCAAGCTGAATTTCTTTGCACTGGACGCTAACGAATTGAGCGGCAGTATTCCCCCTGAATTAGGAAACCTGCATAATTTAGGCGTACTCGATTTTCAAGCGAACCATCTGAGCGGCAGCATTCCCCCCGAATTGGGAAACCTGGTCAATTTATACTATCTTACATTGTATAGTAACCAATTGAGCGGAAACATTCCTCCCGAATTAGGAAACCTGCAAAATTTAGGTGTACTCGGTTTTGAAAAGAACCAACTGAGCGGTAATATTCCTTCTTCATTAGGCAACCTGGTTAATTTGACCAATCTTAATTTGAGTAATAACCAATTAAGCGGAAACATTCCCGCAGAATTAGGAAACCTTCATATTGTTAAAAGGCTATATCTCCAGCAAAACCGGCTCAGTGGAGAAATCCCCGGCAATTTAATGAATTTAACCGCCGTTTCAGACCTGGATATCGGGTATAATTGCTTGTATGCCCTGGACCCAACGCTGAGAATATGGCTAAACGTCCATGACCCGGATTGGGAAGACCACCAAAACCAGTGCGACGGCGTACCCCCGGCAATAATACTCACTTCCCCCCATGGCGGGGAAACCTTTACGGTGGGTTCTTCCCATTCCATTACCTGGTCAACCGTTAATATGACCGGGGATGTTAAAATCGAATATAGCACTGATAATGGGTCCACCTGGGCGGAGATTATCGCCGCCGCCCCCAATACCGGTTCCTATGCCTGGACCGTTCCCGATACCGCTTCTTCCCAGTGCCTGGTTAAAATTAGCAAAGCCGACTCCGGCAGCCCGTCGGATATATCCGACGACACATTCTCCATTATCACCGGCTCCACGACGTCGATAACAGTCGTATATCCCAATGGCGGGGAAACCCTGGTGGTGGGCCTGTCATATCCAATTACCTGGACTTTCACCGGTACGATAGAGAATGTTAAAATCGAATACACCCGGGACAACGGTTCCAGTTGGACTGAGATTATCGCCGCCGCTCCCAATACCGGTTCCTATACCTGGACTATTCCCAATATCGCCGGTTCTCAATGTAAAATTAAAATCAGCGCTGCCGACTCCGGCGCTCCGTCGGATCGATCGGACGGGCCGTTTTTCATCGTCGCCACAACCATTCCCGCGCAAGAACGGGCGGCTTTAATCGCTTTTTATAATTCAACCAACGGGGACGGCTGGACAAAAAACAGCGGCTGGAAAACGCCGCCGCTGTACACCGATGGATTTGCCATGCCCGGAACAGAAGCAAGATGGCATGGAATTACCGCGGCGGGAGATCATGTGACTAAAATCGAAATGTACGAAAACAACCTCACCGGCAGCATCGCTCCCGAAATAGGAAACCTCAGCCAATTACAAGTCCTTTACCTGAACTCCAACAGCATCGGCGGCAGCATCCCCCCTGCTTTGGGAAACCTCGCTAATTTGCGCTATCTTTACTTGTCGCAAAACGTCATGGTGGGAAATGTACCCACCGGTTTAACAAACCTACCCAATCTAATATACCTCGAACTCTCAAATAACCGGCTAAGCGGGAATATAAACCCGGAAATAGGAAATATGGTGAAGCTGGAAGTGCTTCAACTGGATGGGAATCAATTCAGCGGCAGTATCCCGGCCGCCCTGGGAAAGCTAATCAATTTAGGACGCCTGTATCTAAATGCCAACCGACTCAGCGGCAGCATTCCCCCTGAAATGGGAAATCTTATATCGTTAGGAGACCTGGACCTGGCCGGGAACCCACTCACCGGGACTTTTCCCCCTGAAATGGGAAACCTGCGCAACCTGGTTATCCTTTATATCTCTTCAACCCAGATCAGCGGCAGCATCCCCTCCGAATTCGGAAACATGGTCAATTTGAAACAAATTTTCTTGCATAAAAACCAACTCAGCGGCGGCATTCCCGCGGAATGGGGAAATTTCCATAACCTGGTAAGTCTTTTCCTTAATAATAACAAGCTCAGCGGCGAAATACCCCCCAGTTTAACAAATTTAAACAACATTCAAGACGTGGATATCGGTTATAATTGTTTAGAAGCGACGGATGCCGCGGTTCGGGCCTGGCTGAATATCTATGATCCCGATTGGGAAGCCCATCAAGACCAGTGCGACGGACAACTACCTACGATTACGGTAACTTCTCCCAATGGTGGAGAAAGTTGGACCGTCAACTCTTCTCATTATATTCGCTGGATTTCTACAGGTACGATAGAGAATGTAAAAATCGAATATACCGCTGATGGCGGCGCCAATTGGGCGACTATTACTTCCGCTGCCCCCAATACCGGTTTCTACAACTGGACCGTTCCGGACATCATCTCTTCCAGGTGCATAATAAAGATCAGCGAAGCTTCGACGGGGACGCCGGCGGATACCGGCAACGCCATGTTCTCCATCATATCGAGACCGACCATCCATATAAATCCAAACAAATTAAATTTCAGCGCCAAAAAGAATGGGGCTGTTACCGATCCGCAAGAAATTAGAATTGTCAACAAAGGGGGCGGGACATTAAATTGGAGCATAAGCTCCGACGCTTCCTGGCTCACCGTTTCACCTGTTACCGGGACCGGCGACGGCATTATCACCGTATCCGTAAATCCCGGAGGGCTGGATGAAGGAACCTATAGCGGTTCTATTACCGTCAGCGATCCCAATGCCGACAATTCGCCGCAAACCATTTCCGTCACATTGAAAGTAAAAATCGACTCCCCGGATATGGCGCCTTTCGGCGAATTCTCAACCCCGGCGGATGGCGCTGTTGTCAGCGGCAGTATCCCTGTCACCGGTTGGGCGTTGGATGAAACCGGCGTCAAGGGCGTCAAAATTTATAGGGAAGAAGCGGATGGGCAATCCCTGGTCTTTATTGGAGATGCAATATTTGTAGAAGGGGCGCGGCCCGATGTGGAAACCTTATACCCGGATTATCCCAATAATTATAAAGCGGGTTGGGGGTATATGCTGCTGACCAATTTCTTTCCCGATGAAGGCAACGGCGTCTTTAAGCTGCATGCCGTGGTGGAGGATGTGGATGGCCATACCGTCACACTGGGCATTAAAACCATTACCGTCGATAATGCCAATGCAGAAAAACCCTATGGCGCCATCGATACCCCCGCGCAGGGCGGCGCGGCATCCGGTAGATATTATATCAACTGGGGTTGGGTTTTAGCGGCGCAAACCAATAATATTCCAACCGATGGTTCCACCATTGCCGTATGGATCGACGGCAAAAAGATCGGGCGCCCGGTCTATAATAATTACCGGGAAGATATTGCCGCATTGTTTCCCGGGTACGCCAACAGTAATGGCGCGGTCGGTTATTATTACCTGGACACCACAAAGTATAAAGATGGAATTCATACCATCCAGTGGACAGCCGCCGACAACGTAGGGAACGCCGATGGAATCGGCAGCAGGTATTTTACTATTCAAAACACTGCGTCAGGGGAAAAAGGAAGCGAGGAAGAGCAGAAGAGCGGAAGAGCGGAAAAAAATAATTCCCGTAGGGGCGAACCCCCGTGTTCGCCCGTCTTTGATCCGTGTTCGCCCGCCTTTGATGAAACCGAAACCGTTGAAATCAAAGAACTGGAACGAGTGGAAATAAAAATAAAATCGGAAAACATCCCGTCTCATCATATAACAGGATATTTAGCCGTCGGCGACAAATTACGTAATTTACCCATCGGTTCCACGCTTGATTCGGATGCGGGTATTTTTTATTGGCAGCCCGGTGTAGGGTTTCTTGGCGAGTATCATCTTGTTTTCATGGAACAGGAGGAAACAGGTCGATCGATTCGAAAAGATATCGTGATATCCATTACACCTAAAGTAAATTAAACTAAAAAATTGGAGAGTGGCGAGTGGTGAAAAAAATCTGTGTTAATCTGTGTAATCTGTGGTCAAAAAACCTTCGTGTTAATTCGTGTCATTCGTGGGCAGTAGTTTTGGAGAGGTGCGGATGAAGGTTGCACTTATCCAGGCACGCGGCAACGATCGACGCGATTATGGCCCGCCGCCTGCTTTCCGCTGTATGAAACAAATGGCCGAAGCGGAAATCCCCGGCGTAGAAGTGGCGATTTTTTCCGATTACAGGTTGTTGATCGGATACCAACCCGATATCGTCGGCATCGGCGCGGTTACCCCGGTCTTCGACAGCGCTAAATACCTGGCCGGCGTATTCAAAAAAGAACTGGATGTCCCCATCCTGCTGGGCGGCTACCATATCACTTTTTTACCGTCGGAAATTAACTCCGGTCCCTTCGATATCGGTATCCTGGGCGAAGGGGAACAAACATTTCTGGATTTATTGCGGCTTTATTGTGAACACGGCAGTTTCCCGGCGAACTCGGTACGAGAAATCCCCGGGCTTGTGTTTTTCCCGGGTGAAGAACGGGACCGCATCGAATACACTGCGCCGCGGGATTGCCTGGAATCGCTGGACGTTCTTCCCATTCCCGCACCGGCAATTAACCGCGTCTACCCGAAAGCCGCCGCGCTGTTTTCCTCACGGGGGTGCCCGTATCATTGCCGGTTTTGCACTTCAACGGAATTCTGGCGCGGGGTGCGCTTCTTTTCCCCGGAACGGATGGTCCGCGAGATCGCGGAAAACATCCACCGACTGGATGTGGAGGAAATACATTTCCTGGACGACCTGGCCGTGATTCCCAGGGAGCGGTTTTTCCGTTTCGCCGAACTGGTGCGCCGGGAAAAGTGGAGCGGTCGCGTTTCTTTCCATGGTTTTGTACGGGCCAACCTGCTGGATGAGGAAATAGTCGGGGTCATGAAAAGCATCGGTTTCAATTCCGTACGTTTCGGGGCGGAAAGCGGTTCCAACCGGGTATTGAAACAATACAAACCGCAGTCCAGTGCGGCCTTGAACCAGCGGGCCATCGATCTGGCTGTTGGCATGGGAATGAAAGTCAGCGCCGCCTTTATGGTGGGGTTTCCCGGCGAGACCGAAGAGGACCTGCTGGCCACCGCGGATTTTATCCGGCGCAATCGTCCGCCGTTGGAAGATGGCGGGTTCTATCTTTTCCAGGCGTACCCGGGCAGCGCGTACTGGAATGAACTACCCGTGGAATTGCGCCGGACTTTCGGCGTTGACATTCCCTGGAACCGCTTGAACCTGGATTTCCGTAACCCGGATTTCGACCCGGAACATTTCCTGTATTTCAACGAGGATGTTTTACCGCGGCCCCGGTTCCTGGAGATACTGGGTTCCGGTATTTTCCCGCAAGCATGGCCTGGTAAAATATAATCCTTTTCCCTTTGTCACGTCTTAAAAAAAAAGGTTAAACGTGACATATGGATACCATCATGATATAATGATCTTGTGCAAAAGGAGGATTTTATGCGTGACACTTTTCTTACCTGGCGCGAGCAGGTTCTAAAAAAACTGGGGGGCCTTCCTGCCCCTGAAGTAAAAAATGAAGAGTGGCTCTACCTCCTGAAAAAAGAAACCCGGAACTCCATTATGGTGGAAGGCGTCTTCGTTAAAGAAGAAGAATTGGAATCCATTCTATTCAAGGGGAATTATGAGATCAGGAATTCCAGCGATGTACTCAATTACTTCAAAACCGCACGATTTATTTATGGATTGGGTTTTGAAAATCTTATCAATGATGAGTTGCTCCTGAGCCAGGGGTTAATCCGGCAGATTAATAAGGGTGTGCTTGAAAATAAAACAAGAGAGCCCGGAAGATACCGGAAAGGAAAGGTAATGATTAAAGGCGCTAAAATCGAACCCCCGGAATTCGATCTTGACCGATGGCTCAAATTGTACATTGAATGGACAGCGGAAAATTTTAAACGATTACCTTTTCTTCGTTTTGCCGCACTCCAACATTCGTTCTTTGAAGCGCTTCATCCTTTTGAAGATGGCAACGGGAGAACCGGGCGAATTCTCAATAATTATTTTTTTGTCAGCCGCGGGTACTCCATCGTTACGATAAAAGGGGATGACCCATCGCGGGAAATCTATTATAATGCGCTCCAGGAAGCAGATTTAAAATATAATGAATTCTTTAGGGGAACCCCGGATTATAACGAATTGTCGTCTATCCTGGAACAGACCCCCACCGAAAGCCTGGAGGGAGTTTTTTTTAAAGGATTAAGGGAAGGTATGGACCGGTTAATCATAAGTATGATGGAACAAAAAGGGGAGAAAATGCTTTCCGCCGAAGCGCTGGCAAAAGTCCTTGGGTATTCGAAGAGCAGTATTCGCAAACTCGTTGAGCGGGGCAAATTAATCGCCGTACTTCGCGGGAATACTTATTTCTCACATCCAACCCTGGTTTATGGGACATAGCCTCTTCCCGTTCATCCGCAGCCCTTTTCTTTAAATCATAATGACTTAGATTCCCCTTGACTTTTATACTGCTTTTGAAATATCATTTATTTTGAAGTAGTTTCAATGCAGACACCAACTTTTTTCTTCAGTGCCCGGCGCTCACCCCAAGGGCGGAAGCCTGTAAGGCATTATTAATAATGGAAATCTCAGAAATTAATAATAAAACAGCGGAACTCAAAGCCCGCTATGAGTTCCGGAAAGAAAAAAATATTCCCATGCCGGGCATGCCCTACTGGCTGGAAAAAAGACAGGACAATACCTTCTGGGTATCCCTGCGGGGGAAAAATAATACGACCGTTCACCGGGTGGATGACCACGTTCAACGGGACGCCCCGGGAGAAGGCATCTCGATGGAGGGCTTTAATTACGGCGCTTTTACTTTTCACCATGACCGGTTGATCGCCATCCGGCAAGGCGATATCGCGTCCTTCGATATGAAAGGGAATTGCCCGGAAATCCTGCGCCGCATGGATAACGAGAAACTGACCTGTATCCGGTTCGTCCCGGGGTTGCGTTGTTTCTTACTGGTCAACCTGTCGCGCCGGCGCCTGGAAACTCTTTCGGAAGAAGGGAAAAGTGAAGTTTTTTTCTCTTACCCGGCTGCGCCGGGGGGCAGCGTTCCTTTATACGCCATGACTTACTGGGAGCAGGGGCGGGACTATCTCCATGTCGTCGGGCTCGGCGGCGATCAACTGCTGCGCATCGATTTATCCGGTAACCGGGTCGATTCATTTACGTTGGAACGGAAAGGGGGCTGGTTCGGTCTGGCGGAAGACCACCACGGCAATTTGTTTTTATCCAACCGCGAAACCGCATCTGTCAGTAAACTGGACCCTTCCGGCAACCCCATCTTTACCGCCCTTTTGCCGGGAATGGAGCAAGCGGCTTGCGGCATCGGCTTCATTGCCCTGGACCGGGAAAAATACAGGCTTTATGTGTGCGATCAAAAAAGAAATAGGATCCTGTTGTATTCACAATGATACCCGATAAAATCGAACTGGGCGCCGGGGCAAACCCTACGCCAGGGTATTTTCACTGCGATATCCGTCGCCACCCGCATATCGATGTGGTATGCGATTCCCGGTCCCTGCCTTTGCGGGAAAACACGTGCAGCGAAGTCTATCTCCGCCACCACCTGGAGCATTTCACGGAAAGCGAAGCGGAACGGGTGCTGAAAGAAATCCTGCGGGTGCTGCGTCCCGGGGGCCGGGTTTATATTATCGTACCCAATATCGATTTCCATATGCGGCAGTTTTATGACGGCGACCGCCGCTGGGCCATGGCCGGGTTCTGGGGCTGGCAAAACAATGATTACGATCTTCATAAATGGGGTTATAATTACGAGGTGCTGCGGGAGAAACTGGCTAACGCCGGTTTTGTAAATATTACGAATTTTACGGCTGCGCCGGGGTCCAGGGAAAACGATGAAAAACACCTGGAAGTAAGAGCGGAAAAAGGATAAGTATTTCATGAAAATTTTTGCCACCAAGGCACGCCATTACAAGGCACAAAGAAACACCAAGGTTTTTTTCTTTTTCTTCGCGGTCCTTCGCGTTCTTCGCGGCTATTTTTATAACAACGGCGTCATGGAGTAGGTAATGGCATTAGAAAGACAGACGGTTAAAGAGTTGCATGAGGTTCGCATCGACCACCTGGGGCGGTATCTGCGGGCGGCGGGGTATCTCGAACCCAATTGGTCGGTATTGGATTTGGCTTGCGGCTGCGGTTACGGCAGCTTTATTTTGGCAAAATATGCCCGGCAAGTAACGGCCGTCGATCGCTCCCAGGAAGCCATTGATTGGGCCAAAACCTATTTTCATAAATCCAATATTCGGTGGTTTCAATCCGACTGGAACGATTTTGAATATGGTGAAACCTTTGACGCGGCGGTCTGCCTGGAAACCGTGGAACATGTCAAAGATGACCGGGGGCTTTTAAAAAAACTTCACGGCTGCTTGAAACCCGGCGGTATATTGATCCTTTCAACTCCCAATGAACAGCTTATGCCCTATAATAAAGAGGAAGCCTCATTCCATGTAAGGCACTATACCCCGGATGAAATACAATCCATTTTGCATGAATGTGGTTTTTATGTGGAAGAGGTTCTTTTCCAGGATGATGAGAACTCGTTGGAATTTTTTCCTTATGACGGTAGGTTTATTTTAATTAAAGCCGTGAAAATGGCGCAAATAATGGAAATGAAAGAAGCGGAAGAAACGAACGAAGCGAAACAAACGATTCTTTTCGCGGCCAATTGGGAGTGGAATGCCGATTGGCAAAAGCGGGCCGGTGCGGTTTTCAGTCAAAACGGAATCGAACCCCATTTCCTGACCGATGAAGTGGAAGTATGGGCGGATTTGTACCGCGATTACGGCGATCACGTGCATTATATCGATCCCCAATACAAAATCCCCGGGGGGCATGTCCCGGCGGAAGTAATGGAAACTGCAATGGCCTGTTTAACCGAGGCGGGGAACGAAGACAATGACGCATTCAAACAAAAAACCGTCTATTATTACCGAAAAATACAATCCCTGGTCCGTACGCTGGGACCGTCCGCGGTGGTCCTCTGGAACGGGTACGGATATTTGCTGACCGACATCATTCGGCAAATCAGCGAAACAGAAAATATTAACCGCGTATTCCTGGAACTGGGTTTTTTCAGGAAACATCCCTCATCGTTGATCGTCGATGCGGATGGCGTCAACTTCAATTCCCGGAAATTAAAACTATTTTCCGTTGATAGCCCAATCATGGACGCCGCTGTGGATAACATGATCGCCGACTGGAAAACACAGGCTCTGGAAGGCCCACCTTTGGCGACTTCTTTACCCGCCTCATATGTATTTTTCCCGCTCCAGGTCCATGACGATACGCAGATTTATTTCCATTCCCCCCATTTCAACACCGTCGTGCAGGCCCTGGCCCGGACAGCCGAAGCAATGCCCGATGATGTTCCCCTGGTGGTTAAACCCCACCCGGTGGATATTGCCAGATATGGACTCGATATTTACCGGGCCTGCCTCAGACCGAATGATATTATTGTCCCGGTGGAAGAAAATATTTATCGCCTTATCCACAAGGCCAGGGGAATCATTACCATTAATTCCACCGCCGGGTTCGAGGCCCTGGCTTTTCATAAACCCGTGCTGGTTCTGGGCAATGCCTTTTATGCCGACAAAGGATTAACCGTCGATTACAAGGGCGAAAATCTGGCGGAATGTATCCGGGACATGCTGGTTTTCACTCCCCCCACGGAAAAAATCAACCGGCTGATTCACTATATATTAAAGGAGTATTTGTTTGTTTATCACGGCGATGTGGTCAAGGGAGAAATCAGCGAAACGGATATTTCCCGCCTGGCAGCACGCATCGCTTGCGAAGCAGGGTTGTCTCTTTCCCTCGGCGCCGGCGATGACCCGGTAAAGGCCGGTTCCCTGGAAACCGATGGAATATTGGAAAAATACCGCTTTGCTTCGGAACTCGAACAAAAAGGAAACCTCAACGAAGCCCTCGATTTGTTTGCCCATATCCTGGAAACAACCGTGGAACCGTCAATAAGACGACAAATATACGGCGGCGCTTGTTTTCACCGGGGCGATATCCTCCTAAAAAAAGGAGAAAAAACCCAGGCCGCGGAAATGTTTAAGAAAACACTCCGCTATATCCCCGATCACCAATTGGCGAAAGAGAAATATTTGAATAATAAATTCGAAATCCGAATATCGAAATCCGAAACAAATCCAAAATTCCAATGATCAAAATTCAAAACAAAAGAAATTCGATGCATGGGGAATTGTTTTTGTTTTGGTCATTTGAATTTTGGTCATTTGAATTTGTTTCGAATTTCGTATTTCGTGCTTCGGATTTATTCTTTTTCCGTCATTTGAGAATTGAAGAAGCATTAAAAATTTAGAAAGATGGTTACAATGGAAAACAAAAGGGTTCTTATCTATGCCCCGGAGTTCCCTCCCCTTGGCCGTTCAGGCGGAAACCAGGCGGCCTATGCCGCGGCCCTTTATTCCTGGGAACAAAATCCCCGGGAACTCTTTGTCTTTTCAGCCGGACCGGACTGGTATTTGCCCCAATATGAATTAATCCCCCAGGTGAAACGTTTCCCCATCGATTTCGATCGGGCGTTTGGCCAAAACATCCTCTTTCAATTGTTTGACAGCGCCTTTGAAGATGTCTTCATGGAAGCGTTTTATAAAATTAAACCCGACGTCTTTATCGTCCAGGACCTGTTTAATATTCCCGCCCATATCATTGCCAGGATCAAAAAGGAAACCGGCATACCCATCGCCATTGTCCTGCATAACCTGTACCCCTTTTGCCAGAAACTTCATCTCTTTCGCTATCCGCCCTGTAAGGTAGGTTTGTGCAATGGACTCCATGACAGCCGGGAATGTTTGTGCTGCTTGAGCGATAATTATTACCGGGGACTAAAACTACACGACGTGGAAGAGAAAGAATTATTACGGTTTTCTCAGCAGCGGCGCCGGTATTTAAGCTGTATTTACCGGATGGCCGACCGGTTGATTGCGCCTTCCCAATTCATCAAAGATATCTACGAAAAAAACCTGAAGAAACCGGTTCACCTGGTCAGAAACGGCATTCTCCCCTTGCCGCCTCCGACATCTACGCCTGGAGATAAAAACCCGGCGCTGCCCGGTCCGACGGTTTTTGCATTTATGGGCCAGGGGGACCTGATCAAGGGGATTTTAGTCGCGTTAAAGGCGTTTTCGGCCTGCACAACGGATAAGGCAAAGTTCCTGGTGTACGGGGAAATGTCCCCCCAGACGCCGCTGCCCCCGCGCCCACACCTGTCCACTTTAAAACCGGCATTAAACAACATCGAGTTCCGCGGCCCTTATAAACCAGAAGACCTGGCGCGCATTTATCAAGAAATCGATGTGGCGGTGCTGCCCTCTTATTTCGAGAACTACCCCACCGCTATCCTCGAAGCCTTCCATTATCAAACCCCGGTCATCGCCTGCCGCACCGGAGGCGTCCCCGAACTGGTGAGCAACGGCAAAAACGGCTTACTTTTTCCACCGGGAAACCGGCAGAAACTCTTGCGGCATATCGATATCCTGGCCGGGGACCGGGAAGCGGTTTCCCGTTTTCAAAAAAACATCCTACCCCCACGGGACTACAGGGAAATGGGCCGCGAACTGGAAACGGTTCTGGCAGGAATTGCGCAGGATAAACCCGGCAATGTCGATGGCGACCTCCAACCGTCTCTGCGGCAATTGGACGATCTTGAAAAAGAATTAAACAGCGCTGCTTTTTTGCCCAGGAGAAATTTCTATGCCCTGTCGCGGGAATTCAAGCAGGATAAATATAGAGAACCTGCAGCGTTGGTTAAAATGCAGCGAAGACCCTATTCCCCCATGGACCTTTTAATCGAAAGGCATATGAAAAATACCTCGCTGACAAATCTTTTGCTGAGGAAAAAGCAAAAACCAACGACAGTGGGAGATTATTTTGCCTGGGCCGCTTATTTCCTCGAATCCGGCGATCCTTCCACCGCTTTAAAAATGTTTCACCGGCTGCGGCAATATGGACCTTTCTTTCCCCAGTATCCCCGGGTGTTAATCTTTTTAGGAGAACAGGCGCGGGGAAAAAATAGGGACAGGTTGATAAACGAAGGCATGGCCTTAATGGCCGCTAAAGCTAACCCGGACTTAAACGATTTACTGGTATTATTCGAAAAGAATTTGGACATGGGGCAACAGGACGAAGCCCGCCAATGGCTGGAAAAATTGCAGCGCTATGAATCGAATTACCCGGATTATTGGATTGGCGCTTGCTTTCGCTTTGCCGATCATTTGCGTTTCCATGATCAACCCAATTGGGAAACCTGGATCAACAAGGGCATGCAAACATTGTCGGCGTTGGAGGTCAGCGGCCCGTTGACTCTTCCCCGGGTTATCCAGGCGGAATATTGTGAATTATTGCTGGGCCATTCGGAGGAGTCCGCCGCCTGGGGAAAGCGCAGCGAAGAAACGGCCCCCTGGCTTGAAGCGTCCAATTGCGAAAGGTTATGCCGTGAATTCGCCGATTTCGGCGCCCCGCAAACCCCGGATGTGGCCGGGGAAATACCCGGCGACCCTCAATTACGAGACATGGCCTTATTTCTTTTCAAACACAGCGAACAGGCCGCCGGGCCGGAGGGAAACCGTATGCGGCAGCAGGGAGCGGCCTGTTTATCCCTGGTTCGAAAAAAAGCGACCCTCGATTATTATTGGGCCGCATCTCTTTTAAAACGAAACGGACAATTGGACCAGGCATTAAAATTGTTCAATCGGGTGTCCCAGAGGACAAATACGGCCGATAGCAAAATAAGGGCCGGCGCGTATTATCATAAAGGGGAGATTTACTACAACCGGTTAAATTTACGGCAGGCCAGGGATTGTTTAAGGGCATGTTTGAGTTGCGAACCCCGGCATAAAAAAGCCAAAGAGCTTTTGCGCAGGCTGGAGAAAGGAAAATGAATATCCTGGTTTTAACCCAGTTGGATACCGGGAACGCCACTTTTTGCCTGAGGCTCGGTTTTTTCCTCAACCATCTCAAGCAAACCGGGAGAATTCGCGACTACCGCGTTAATGACCTGGCCCACCTGGATGTTTATGACCTGGTGATTATCCAGAGATATTTGAAACTGGATGAGGCGTCGCTTGCCCTTTTTGAGAAACATCCCAAACCGCTTATATTTGAGACCGATGATTTATTGATTCGTTTGCCGCATTATCACCCGGATATAAACAACCTGGGCCATGCCCGCTTGTTTTGGAGCTTTTTCGCAAAGCACATAGACGGCATCATGGTTTCCACCGATTACTTGCGGCGCTTTTACAGTTCTTCTAACCAAAATATTGAAGTCATCCGCAACGTATTGCCGCCGGAGTTCGTCGGCGAGCGGCGTCAATGGAAACCGGGCGAGCCGCTGCATCTTAGTTATCACGGGACGCCCACCCATTTAAAGGATTTCGACTTTTTAACCCGATCGCTCATTAAACTAAAAAAAGAATACAACGACCGCATCGCCTGCCACTTTTTCGGTTTTGCCCCCCACCATTCCATCGAAGCAATACCGGGCATGAAGGTCTATCCCTTCGAACCTGATTATTTGAAATCCCTGGCGCGGCTAAAAACCATTGGCGTCGATATCGGCCTGGCCCCCCTGCTGAACAATGATTTTAACCGTTCCAAAAGCGCCGTCAAGTACCTGGAATACACCTATGCCGGGGGAATCGGCCTCTACTCGAACGTCTTCCCGTACCGGGGAATACGGGGCGGCTTTTTAGTAGAAAACAACCGGGCCGCCTGGGTCGGTTGTTTACGAAAATTAATCGAGAACCCGGACATCATCCAGAACGAATACCATGAAGCCCTGGATTTTACCCATGAACATTTTCGTTTCGAGCAGGAATGCGACCGGTTTTATTCGTTTATCAGAACGATCTACCAAAAGGTCGGGAAGAAAAATGTTTGCTTCTGCCTTAATCGCTATCTTAAAACAGCGCCCGATGAGTTGGACCCCTTTGCCAGGCTGCAGATGTTGGATTCCTTCAGTGATACTATTACAAAAGACCAAACGCTTTTAGAGCAAGCAGGGCGTAACCTCCAAACCATGACGTTTCCAATCGATCTCATGACGCTGCAAAAAATCGACGTTGAAGAGAAATTGGGTTTCCCAATTCCTCCCGCGGCGTTAATGAAACTTTACCGCCGTACTATTTCTAAAAAGTACCGGGACTCCTGGACCTTTGAGCTTGCTTTGTACCGCCTGGCGTCCATGTTGAAAAGGAAAACCCTTTTCCCGGAAAGTGAAACGCTGTTTAAGAAAATCTGCACCAGGAGTCAGCGCATCGACCTGGCGGCCGGGGCGTGGTTTCACCGGGGCGAAATGGCCCTCCGGCTCGGCAAGAAAAAAAAGGCGCAGGCGTGTTTCCAAAAGTGCCTGGAGAAGAACCCCCTGCATCAACGCGCCCGGGAATATAGCCAGTCATGAAAATATCTATATTGGTTCCATTTCACAAACAAGAGCCTTTCATCGCTGAGGCGGTGGAGTCTATGAAAAAGCAGTCTTACGATTTTTTTGAGGCCATCCTGGTGGACAACGCCTCCACCGATGGTTCCCTTGCCGCGGCAAAGAAAGCCGCGGGCGCGGACCGCCGGTTCATATTTGAGACAGAACCGGAACCCGGCATCGCCCACGCGCTGAATAAAGGATTAACCGCAGCCACAGGGGAGTGGATTACTTTCCTGGACGCCGACGATTATTTCCTGGCGGAACGGCTGGAAAAGGCAATTAAAACCGCTGAGTCCACCGGCGCCGATCTGGTGGTTTGCCGGGGCTATAAAGTCGATGAGGGCGGGGAAATTTTCGGGGAATCGGAACGATTGGTCTTTGATGCCGTGACTTTTCCCCTAATAATGGCCCAGCGAAACATCTGCTGGTCCATGTCTTTTCTTACCCTGCGGCGCGACAAATTAAACTCGTTGGTCCCGTTTCCCGTGGAGTACAGCGCCATTTTGGATTATTACCTTATCCTGGGGGCCATTGCCGGGGATTGGCGGATCGCTTTTATCGATGAGCCGTTGGTTGGCAAGCGTCATCATGATGATAATTTTTCAGCCGATGAGTTTCGGCTTATGGGCCAGGAGATTCCCTTGACCGTGGATTTCCTGGGGCGATATGCCCCGGTGGGGAGTGTTTTCTCAAGGGCGACCTATCGCCGCATCGTGACGGGGAAATATTTACGCGGCGTCCAGTATGCACGGCGTCATGGGCGGATCGGGGAGGTTCCCGGGTTTGCAAAAACTTTTGTCGATGCCGGTTGGATAGAGCCCGCTTTCTATGTTTATTATAATGCCGTGGCCATATTGCAAACAGGGGGTGTGGACAAGTTCCGGGCGTTCCTGGGGCGGAACCGGTTGGTGCATCCCCTCTATTATTACCTGGAGGGGATTGAATGTTTTCAGCGGGGTGATTTCGTAGAAGCTGAGGAAGCGTTCAAGCGGGCGGCTCGGCCGTTTCGCGGCCGGTTCTTGGAAGCGGCATTGGGGAGTGCGTTGGCGGCAGCCATGGTGAACCGACCCAGGGGGTTGAGGATGTTGAAACGGGTGTTGAACCGGGAGCCCGGTTATATCGATGCGTTGGTTTCGTGGCAGATGCTTGTGGGAGGAGATAGTGCAGTTTCACCGATCCTTTTTTTAAGAGAAAGTACATTGTCGGAGTTGTTGGAATGGAAGTAATTAATAAACAAAAGCTTTGGGAAGTCCAGAAACCTTTTCTCGAAAAGGTTTCTGGCCGCCGGAGGCAATATTGAAAAAACGTATTTGTATTATCATTTGTAATTGGAACAAGCGAGAGTTCCTGTTGAAATGCCTGGAAAGTGTGTACCGTTCTTCGTATGGTGATTTCGATGTTGTGGTGGTGGACAATGCATCGGAGGATGGTTCGGTTGAAGCCGTGAGGGGCGCTTTCCCGCGGGTGAACGTATTGGAGAACCAACAGAACCTGGGTGGGGCCGGGGGATTTAACGCCGGGTTAAGGTACGCTTTAAATGCGCAAAGCTATGCTGCCGCATGGTTATTGGACAATGATGTGACGGTGGACCCGCGCTGCCTGGAAGAGCTTGTTTTGGAGTTAGGGAATTCCGGGCAGAATGCCGTGGTTGGGTCGCTGATATTGCGTATGGATTCGCCGGGCACGCTCCAGGAGTTGGGGGCGTTTATCGACAGGACCTCGTTTAACCGCGTGGCCCATAAGCGGGATTGTTCTCTTGATGATATTTCGCCTGAGCCTATTGTGGTGGATTATGTACCGGCCTGTTCCATGTTGGTGGATATTGAGAAATTAAAACAGGTAGGTTTGCTTGATGAGGAATACTTTCTTTATTTCGATGATGTGGAATGGTGTACGAGGTTTGTTAGAGCCGGGTACCGTGTTTTAGCAACGCCATCGGCCAGGGTCTGGCACAATGAGGGGGGGCGAAACAAAACCGCCAATCTGCCTGTTTATTATACCTGGCGAAATTACCTCCATTTTTTCCTTCATTATCTTTCAGACCCGGTGGAAATTCGGGCATTTGTAGAAAAATATATCACCGATACCTTTGCGGCCCTTTACGTCACCCGGCTGTTGGGAAAAATCAATGCGCATCGAACCATCATATGGGCCATTGGCGATGCAGTCAGGGGAATCCGGGGCAAGGCAGGGGGGAATCGTGCGCTGCCGTTAGATAAGGAGCCCTTCGGGCGGTTTTTTTATAACGATTTCAAGCGCTTGAAAATAATCGGGGAGGAGTTTGATTTTTACACCCAGTTTGAGAAGTTCCTGGAGAGGGTTCCGGGCGGTACGCCGGTGGATTATTACTTCCCAGTGTATCAGCGGGAACTGCCCCAGGATATCCGGGCCCGGATTATTTCGCGGCCCATGGAAGCGTTGGCCCGCGACACGGGCGGCGAAGATATCCTGGTTTTTTGCAAGCATATCCTTACCGCCCCCAATCCCCATGAGCAGGAGTTTCGTACGTTACTGGAAACCAATAACGACCGGGTGTTTTATCTCGACCGGTACAGCAATTTTTATCGGGGGTATGCGGCCATGCGGGAAGAAAGAGAGAAGTACCGTCGTGAATTGCAGCACGCTTTAGCTGTGTATTCGCCTATGTTGAACGATATGTTTGAGCGTAAAAGTGGTAAGTAAGAGCAAATTGGTAGGGAACAGGCATTGCCTGTTCCAATGAGGAAATTATGAAATTTGAGAATTTGAAAAAAATATGTTATACTACCAATATATACAACGGAGGTTAATTAATATGGCTGTAATTAAAACGGCAATATCGATAGATGAAAGCCTGTTTGAACAAATAAGGAAGCTTTCTGAAGAAATTAAACTATCACGAAATCAAATATTTTCCCAGGCAGTCAAATATTTCATCGATAAAAAAAATAACCTGGAGTTAGTTAGAAAGATAAACACAGCCTATTCCGATATCCTTGATGAAGAGGAGAGGGATCGGTTGAAAAAATCAAAACGGAAATACAAAGAAATTCTCAAAGAAGAATGGCAATAAATCAGGGTGATATCTATTGGGTTGAGTTAGAGGAACCCAGGGGTTCGGAACCGGCCTACAGACATCCGCATGTAGTCATACAAAATAATTTATTTAACTTCAGCAATATCAATACGGTTGTGGTTTGCGCCTTAACCACTAACTTAAAACGCGCATCGTGTCCGGGTAATATCATTTTGAGGAAAAATGAGGCCGGTCTGCCCAAAAAAAGCGTTATAAATATTACCCAGATTATAACGGTTAATAAATCGGATTTAAAAGAGAAAATAGGGCAATTATCCATGAATAGAATAAAAGAGATATTAGAAGGGTTGAACATACTATTTAAGCCTAAAGATATATCTCTATAGCACTCTTAATGATGATGCTTTGCTTGTTCCCATTTCGCCTCTGTGCCCTCTGTGCCCTCTGTGGCTAAAACTAAACAATGATAAATTCGGAAAAGTTCGATTATTTGATTGTTGGCGCCGGTTTTGCCGGCAGTACGTTGGCCGAGCGACTGGCCAACGGGTTAAATAAAAAAGTCCTGGTGGTGGAAAAGCGCGATCATATCGGCGGGAATTGTTTCGATCGTTACAATGCCGACGGTATCCTGGTGAAACCTTACGGCCCGCATATATTTCATACCAAAATAAAAGAAGTATGGGACTACTTGAACCGGTTTACGGCCTTTAACCGTTACCTTCACCGCGTCATTGCCAATGTCAAAGGTAAGGAGTATTATTTCCCCATTAACCTGGATACCATGGAGAAGCTAACCGGCCGGACTTTTACCCCTGAGACGATGCGGGCATATTTCGAGGAGAAGCGAGTTAAAGACGTTGAGATCAAAAATTCGCGGGATGTTGTTGTTTCGCAGGTAGGGGAAGAGATTTACGAATTATTTGTAAAGCATTTTACAAAAAAGCAATGGGGGATTTATCCCGAAGAATTGGACGCCTCGGTATTGCAGCGGATCCCCGTGCGTTATGACCGGGACAACCGGTATTTCGACGACCCCTGGCAGGGGATTCCCGTCGATGGGTATTACAAACTTTTCGAGAACATGCTCAACCACAAAAATATCCATCTGCTATTGCAAACCGATTATAAAAAAATCATCGATGAGATAACCTTTGACAGGCTGATATACACCGGGCCCATCGATTATTATTTCGATTATGCATATGGGAAGTTGCCCTACCGCAGTATCCGGTTCCAGTTTGAGACATTGGCAATGGAGCGGTTCCAGTCGGCGGCAGTGGTGAATTATACCCTGGATCAGGAATATACGCGTATCACCGAGTTCAAGCATTTTTATTTCCAGGAGCATCCGGCGACAACCGTTTGTTTTGAGTATCCATGCGATGAAGGGGAACCGTATTATCCCATTCCCAGGGAGGCCAATCGCGGGATATATGAAAAATACAAAGCAGCGGCCGACAAACTCAAGAACACTTATTTTGTAGGGCGGTTAGCGGAGTACATGTATCTCAACATGGACCAGGCGGTCAAGCATGCATTGGAATTATTTAAACGATTATGAGCCGCGAAGAACGCGAAGAAACGCGAAGTTAAAAAAACAAAAGTTTTTGGAAGTCCAGAAACCTTTTTTCAAAAAGGTTTCTGGCCGCCGGAGGCTATTGCCAATAAAGCCCTGGTTGTAATATAATAAGGTATGAAAAAAAATCTAGCGCTGATATTGGCAGGGGGCAGTGGTTCCCGGATCGATGGGGCTTTGCCCAAACAATTCCTGTTATTGGAAGGTAAAACCATTCTCCAGCATTCTATTGAGAAATTTGAAAACCATCCGCATATCGATCATATCTTTATCGTCATACATGGAGATTATATAGACAGGACCCGGGAAATCGTCCACGGCAGCGGCTATAAAAAAGTGGTAAAAATATTAAAAGGCGGCGAGACGCGGCAGGATTCATCCCGCATCGGGGTTACCGCCGCCCATCCCGGCGATTATGAGAATGTATTAATCCATGACGCCGCCAGGCCGTTTGTTTCCAAAGAGATCATCGACAATATCCTGTCGGCGCTGGACACCCATTCCGCCGTTAATGTCGCCGTGCCGTCGCCCGATACCGTTATCGAGATCGACGCCGGCAATTTCATAAAGAATGTCCCGGACCGAAATTATTTAAGGCGGGTGCAGACGCCGCAGGCGTTCAAATTGGATTTGATTCAAAAGGCGCACCAGCTGGCATTGGAGAACAAAATTACCGATGCCACGGATGATTGTTCCCTTATCTTAAAATTAAACCTGGCCCCGGTTTATGTAGTGGAAGGAAGTGAGCGAAATATCAAAATCACCTATCCCCTGGACCTGCAATTGGCCAAAATATTAATTATTAATTAACCCATCGCCCGTTTCCATATCCATATATTCCAATATCACCGGGATCAACACATCGGACTCCACCGGCGTAAAGGTCGGAGACTTCGCCAAAAATATCAAATCATAATCCCCCACAGACCGGAACTCATGATACGGGACAATACGAAAAGGCACCGCCGGCTCAACTCCCACGGGAGTAATTCTCTCCAAATGCTCCTGGTCCTCTAATAGCTCACTCATCTGAAGCCCGGTGAATTTTTTCAATTGCAGGGCCCGACTGTTCTTATCATAATCTTTATAAAGAATGGAAGGGACATCTTTTCCCCCTCCCGGCGGAAATATAAAATTCAACTCCTTCACCAACCGGCACGCCATCGCATATAACAGGAAATTCCCGGGGTCCAGGTCTTGCGACATACCGTAACGCTGCAGGAAATCCCTTTGCTCCAAAGGCAAAAACAACAATTCCGTGGCAATATACTCCATACTGCTGCCCCCTGCCCCCAGGTCGGCGTGCCCATCGATGTGATCGATACTGAAACATAAATCCTCTTGACCGGTAACCTGCCGCATCCTGGTCATCCAATGAAAAAGTTTATGATGCTCTATAAAAAAAGCACCCCGGATTCTTCGCTGCACCGAGAGCCCGCAATTGCCCTCTAAAAAAAGCACCACCCGGTCTTTGGACCAGGGTTTGAATTTTTCTCCGTCAATTCGCCGGCTGCCGCGCGCATCTCCCCCATAACAAATCCCCTCCAAAAAGAAATCGAGATCGATATCGAGGATTTTCAACGGATTCGTATGGGCACGGTTATCCAGGTCCTGTTTTTTTTCTATTTTCGGCATACCGATATAATAAAATAGGGGGCAATGATTGTCAATTTTTTATTTTTTTTCAGCCGCTGCCGGTTTCTTCCCCGGTTTCTTCTTCTGCTGGGACATAATCCGTGAATAAATAAAAATAAAAAGCAGCGTGCCCCCGGGGCGGTAGTTTTTGTTTCGAATTTCGATATTCCAATTTCGGATTTGCCTTAACTTAACACCGGGACAAATACCGGTTTCACCGTGATTTGACCGTCTTCATCCCTGTCTATATATTCGGCTTCAAATTTCTTTTTGTTTTCTTCGTCGATGGCTTCGATAAAAAATATCAAAGACATTTCCTTCAACCCCAATCGTCTACCATAAACCGCCGTCTGATGTAACGCCTCTTTATAGGCCCTTTCGGTTTTAAAGGATTTCAATTCCAGTCCGTATAATTTTCCGCCGTATTTGATCAAAATATCGACCTTCCCATTCCCGGTGGGGAATTCAGGGATAACCACGGCTTTCCACTCTTCCAACAAATCGGACAAATACCGGTATAAATTGAAATGATAAACCGCTTCGAAAATCCTTAAATCTTTACGCCGGGGCGCTTCTTTAAACAACCATTCCTTGTTTTCCAGCAAATATTTCCTGTACCTCTTTATAATATTGGGGATATTCAAACTGGTTTCCGTAATAGCGTCGTCCAGGTTTTCAAACGGGTCCACCAACCGGTCCAGCGTGTCGAAAATTTCGTTCGAAAAATAATTGAACAAGCGCTTCTGGATAAAAGGACAGGAAAACTTGCTGTACAGTTTCATGTCATGGCTTTCTTCGATGTCGATTATCCCGTTCATATAAAGAAAATTCAATTCTTCGTCATCGAACCGGAAAATATTTTTTTTATCGGTCTGGAACAATTCCAGGACTTTATCTTTATAAGGTTCTTTATCGGCTTTTTCGATGATGTTCAGGACCGTATTATTGGGCAGTCCGCTGGAGGCATACATATAAGTATATTCCCATTCTTTCATGGAAATGGGCTTCGTTTTATCTTTGTTATATTTTTCGGTTAACAGTTCGCCGAACCAGCAGGTAAGGCCGGGTTGCCCGCTGCATTCATTATAAACCCGGTCGATTACTTCACCGGAGATATCCTGTCCGCTTTCCTTTTCATACCATTTAAAAATTTCCTTGACCTCGTCATAGGTAAGATTAGGAATATAAAGGCTTCGCTGCACATTAAACGGCGAGCCTTTCATATTTTTGATTCCCAGGACGCTTCGAACCCCGATTAATGCGACGCCGTGAAGAAGGTATGTCTTTTGCCCCGTGGTTTTACCGATTTCATCAGCCCGGTTGATATAGATATTCCTGAATGCGCATACTACAGCGTTTATGCCTTCATCCGGGAGCGCATCGAATTCGTCCAGAATGAGAACCAGGGGTTTATCCATTACCCCTTTCCTGAATATTTGCTGGAATTCCTTCTTGGTGCGAATCCCTTTGAATGTTTTGCCCAGTCCCAGGCCGATTTCTTCCGCAATTCCATCGATGATTTTTCCCACGTTTTTCTCATCTTTCAAATGTTCCAGGTTTATTTTAAGCACGTCGAAGCGTGGGTCTTTTTGCAGTTGAAATAAAATCTGCTGCATGACCCATGTTTTCCCCGATTGCCTGGGCGCCCAGACAGTGATGTAATGACCGCCTTCGAGAGGGTTCTCGCCCACCAATTGAGTATAAGCGGTGTCGATTAGTTCTTTCCTGGGCGCGTAATAATGTGAATCCATAATGATTGGCCCGTATGAACAAAATCGTCTCATTTTCGACTCCTTTTTTCCGATTCATGTAATACAGGCTTATTTTATCAAATAATCGGAAGTTAAGCAAATCCCCTGCAAAAACTTCTATACATTTTATCCAGGTGGGCTTTATAAAAAAAAGAATAAACCATGCTGCTGCGAAAACGGGATGAACTCCAATTTCCCCAGCTATTTGCCCATATTCGTTACCGCCGGCAGCAGGGGTACTGGTTTTCCTTTCTTGCAACACTGAAGACGTGGAACGGTTTCTCATTGAAAAACTAAAAGAAGAATTTTCATTCACGGACGCGCCGGATTTTCAAAATGGGGCGGCGCCCCAACCCTCTTTGCATGACCCTGGGATTTCCTTCTTTGAAGGCAGTGTCTCAAATCCTTGTTTTTTTTGCACGCTTTTTTGAGGTATTAGTAAAATAGGCCCTCATGACTTCTTTGCTCTTTTTTATGATCTCCAGGGGCGGCTTTCCCAGGGGATTGTCGGCCAGGTCTATCCTTTGTACTAACCCAAATCTCATGGTGACATTTATTTCCATTCCAAGGTTTAGGAAGGCTTCGGGTAATTCTTTTACCCGGTTGTCGATTAAATTTAAGCCGGTTAATGATGTCAACCTTTGAAGCGGGGAGATATCGACGATCCTGTTTTCCATTAGATGTAATTCTTTTAAATGACGCATCCCCCGGAGTGCAGAGATATCCATGATTTGATTTTTATTTAAATTTAATGTGGTTAGATTTGTCATCCCTGCCAGGAACGAGATATCCTGTATCCGGTTGGAACTTAAATTTAACCGGGTTAAATGGGGCAACTCTTTCAACATGGTGAAATCGGTGCATGGTGTATTGGAAATGAGCAGCTCCCTTAGATTGCTTAATTTTGAAAGCGAGGCAGGCAACTGCCCTGTTTTTAAATAACTTAAATGAGCCCGATTATATGCTCATTTTCATCAAGGGTGTAACCCGCACCGCTGTAATAATACATAATCTCTTTCAGGAGCCGCTTTGTTAATGACATGCCACTCTCTTTTTCCAATTGGCTGAGTATCTCGAGGTCGTTCATCATTAGATATGTTCCACTTTTTCGTTTTTTGCCTCCGGCATCCAGGGACCTT
>Ga0315278_10000173_pt1 | contig 57422 bp, 42 predicted proteins | sample YL17G06_0_MG_FD_203880 | JGI IMG/M metagenome (GOLD analysis project Ga0315278, IMG submission 203880) | Sediment microbial communities from Yellowstone Lake, YNP, Wyoming, USA - YL17G06_0 | ecosystem: Environmental > Aquatic > Freshwater > Lake > Sediment | place: USA: Wyoming | collected... | reverse complement strand
GGGGCAGCATCACGGTACGGGTGCGCCGGACCCCGCCCGGAGTGGTGGTCGATTTCGCGGACAGCGGTCCTGGCATACCGCCACAGGAGCGTGAGCGTATTTTCGAGCCGTTCTACACCGGCAGCACACCGCAGGCGGGCCCCCTCAAGGGCTCGGGAATCGGCCTGTCCATCGTCGCGGAGTTCGTCGCCGCGCACGGTGGCAAGGTGGAGCTGGTGCAGGGAGAGCTTCCGGGTGCGCATTTCCGCATCTCCTTTCCCGCCACCGCGGTCGTCGACGAACGCAGCGAGGTTCGCGCCCATGCGTGAACGACTGCTCTGCTCCGGCGCGCTCGCCGCCCTGCTGCTGACGGGCGGCTGCTCGCTGGTCGAAGATTACGGTCTGGATCACGGCAAGCCCGGGCCCGTTCAGCGCGACACCGGCCGTGAGGCAGCGCTGGTCGCCGATTACCTGAAGACACTGGAGTTTCTGACCCAGGGAACTCCCGCCGAACAGGCGGAGCTCGCCGCAGACGTGCGCCGCCTGGCGGCCGCCGATCCCACGATCTTCAACCGCTTACGCCATGCACTCGTGCTCGCGATGCCCGGCCACGGAGCCAGCAATCCCGTTGCGGCCCGTGATGCGCTTGACGCGCTGCTGGCCGCGCCCGAGCTGCTGCTGCCCGCCGAGGTCGCCATCGCCAATGTGATGTTGCACGAGGTCAATGCACGCATCGCCCTTGAGATCGAGAACCAGCGCCTGGCCGCCGGGTCGACCCGCCAGGAGCAGAGCCAGGTCCAGACCTTGACGCGCCGCCTGCAGGCGCAGACCGCAGAGAACGCGCGCCTGCGCCAGGAACTGACCGAAGCGCTCGCCAAGCTCGAAGCGGTCGCGACGCTCGAGCGCGACATCGCCGAGCGACGCAACAACCCGGACCGGTCCCCATGAAGAATGAACCGGGACGCAGGCCCCGCGTCGTGCTCGTCGACGACGACCCCGGTCTGCTGCGTCTGCTGACGATCCGCCTGAAATCGGAGGGCTTCGAAGTAGCGGCCTGCGAGGGCGCCTCGCAGGCGCTCATGTCCGTCAGGAATTTCCGCCCCGATGTCGTCGTCACCGACCTGCGCATGGCACAGATGGACGGCATCGGCCTGCTGCGCGAGCTGCAGCGGCGGCATCCGGCGATGCCGGTGATCCTGATGACCGCGCATGGCACGATTCCCGATGCGGTCGAGGCGACCAAAAGCGGGGCATTTGCCTTCCTGACCAAGCCGGTCGAGAAGGAACAGCTGCTCGAGCAGCTTGAGAAGGCGCTGCGCGTTTCGGGCTCGGTCGCAATCCACGAGCAGTGGCGGTCGGATATCGTCACTCGTAATCAGGCAATGGAGGACCGGCTCGCCAAAGCGCTGCAGGCAGCCAGGACAGGTACACCCATGCTGCTCTCCGGCCAGCCTGGTACCGGCAAGAAGTTACTGGCCCAGGCGATCCACCGTGCCGGCCCGCGTTGCGATGAGGCATTCGTGTATGTCGCCTGCGCGACGGCAACCGCTAACGAGATCAATTCCTTGCTGGCTGGCAAGGCGGGCGCGGCTGACGGCACGGTCGGATCCGTGTTTCTCGATGAGATCGCCGATCTGGACCGGCATGAACAAACACTGCTTGCGACTCTGTTGGACTCCGCGAAGGCCGCGGTGGAACGGCACCTGATATCCGCGTCGGCGCGCGATCTGTCCGCCGCCATCGCCAAGGGTCACTTCCGTGAGGATTTGTTCTACCGGCTGGGCGTGCTGCAGATCGACCTGCCGCCGCTGTCCCAGCGCCGTGAGGACATCCCCCTGCTCGCGGCCCATTTTCTGGACAATCTGGTCACCCAGGGTGGCACACGCCACGTGCTGGCACCGGAGGCCATGGAACTGCTGATGGCCACCGAATGGCCTGGCAACATCTCGCAGCTGCGCAACCTGGTGTGTCAGGCTGCGGCACTCGCCGCCGGGCCCGTGCTGAGCGCTGAGCTGGTCCAGCAGTCCCTCGGTGGTGGCGGCGCAGCCCGCGTTTCGACCTTCGACGACGCGCGGGACGAGTTCACGCGCAGTTACCTCGCGCAGCTCCTGCAGATCACCCGCGGCAACGTCACCCAGGCGGCCAAGCTCGCGGGCCGCAATCGCACGGACTTCTACAAGCTGCTGGGCCGGCACGAGATGCAGCCCGACGAATTCAAACAACGATGAGGATGGTGCTGGCCGCGCTGAACATCGCACTCGCCCAGCGGCGACCCACGAACGTCGGGCATCACAGTGACCACGGCATGTCGTGCCCTCGATGGGATCGGTCGGTGAGGAAGATGAACAGCACGCCAACAGCGCGAATTCAGACAACTACCGGTCCACGAAAGCGGCGGCAAGTCCAGTCACCGTACTCATCGACCGGCTCGAGCAGGCATACGAGGTGGTGTGGCGCGATCCCCTCCCTGGAAGCGCCTGAATCAGAATTGTGAGCGGGAACTCCGTGACCGTCATATCGTTCGAGTATCGATAGTCAGCCAGAGATAACAACCCTATGGAAAGATCACGTCAGCTTGCGGCGATGTTCGAGCCTTTCGACTCCTTCTGGGAGGCTCCGGATGACATCGAGAGCGGCTACGACTCGTTCAAGCGCTTCTACAGGGACAATTACCTGCATCGCTTGCCCAAGGACAGGAACGCTCGAATTCTCTGCGTCAGCTGTGGCCCTGGATATCTCGTGGAACTCCTCACCGGGGAGGGGTACTCGGATGTACTGGGCATCGATTCCTTCCCCGACAAGATTGCTTTTGCAGAAAGGCGCGGTCTGCCCTGCAAGGTCGCGTTTGCATTCGAATTCCTGGAGCAGGCCACGGAGCCCTACGACGTCATCTTCTGCGAACAGGAACTGAATCACCTGACTCGCCAGGAAATCATGGATTTCCTGAACCTGTGCCGCAGCCACCTGCGGCCCGGCGGTACGCTGGCCTGCTTTGCACTGAACGGCGCCAACCCGATCACCGGCGCGGAGGCGCTGGCCCAAAACTTCGACCACTTCAACACTTTCACCGAGTACTCGATGCGCCAGGTTCTGGAACATTCCGGATTCGTCGACATCGACGTCTTCGGGCTGAACCTCTATGTCTACTATCGCAACCCGGTCAATTACGTTGCGATGTTCGCCGCGTGGGCGCTCTCTGCCGCCTTTCGCGCGTGCTTCATCCTGTATGGCAAGAAAAACAGGATATTCACCAAGAAGTTCGCGGCAACGTGTCGCGCCGCTGGCACCAAGGTGTGAGGTTTCAGGACGTCAGTCCTGGTTGAGGGCCGCTGGTGGCTGTCGCGCTTCGATCGGTGCGGTTTGCGTCTGGTGCCATCGGCGAATCCCACGAACTGCGAGCATGGAGCCAGCCATGCTGACGATGAGCCAGGCCAGGCCCACGCCGAAGACCAGCCCGGGGAGTCCAAAGCGCGATCCGTAGACCGCACCTCCGACCCCGGCGAGCACCCCAAGCCAACTCACGACTGTAAGCGCGAACATGTCCGTCGTCGTGGAGAATGCCTGCACGGCCGCGCTCGCGACCGCCTGCCAGACCTTTACCAGCCCCGTGATCACGACCGCTGCCAGCAGCATGCCGGTGATCTCGTAACGACCGTGCAGGAATCTCTCGGCGATGACCAGAGTCAGCCCAGGGACGACGACAACGGATGCGGTAATGGCTGCCCCGACCATGCGCCCTTCGCGCCATAGCAGCGACCGAACCTGGCGCAGGTCGCGACAAGAACGCAGGCCTGGAAGCAGCGTGTACCCAATGCCGATCTGGATCATGCGAAACGGCGACCCAGCGATTGACGCCACGACGGCATACACGCCGAGGTCGGCCATCGAAAGCATCCGCGGAACCACTAGCCGCTCGAGCTGCCAGAGCACCTGCACGGCGAGAACGATTCCCAGGCCCGCCAGGGACTCAACCAGCAGCGCGCCGAGTCCCGGCAGTGGTCGGGAAACTTTCAGTCGCAATGACCACAACCAGCCAGCAAACGCCGTAGCCACGTACCCCAGGGCCACCAGCGCAACCACGAGAGTTGAGTCGTTTGACCCGAGCAGGACGACGACCGGGACGACAAACAGCAAGATGTAATTGTGGACCTGTGCCAGAAAGAGTGAGGCTCCCAGCCTGTGTTGCGCCTGGAGGAATGCTCCTCCAACACGGTTGATGCTGGCCGCCGCGGCGGCAACACCCAGCCAGAAAGCGAGTCCGCCTGAGAGCAGGTAGAGGTGCGAGGCGACGACAGCCAGCACGACCCCGATGACGGACCCGCTAGCGAGCGACCCGACGAGCAGCGTCTTGCTGGCACCCAGCTGGCGGCGGTTGATCGAGACCTCGAGTCCCAGCGGTCCCAGGGTGAGCCCGAGTTGCATGATCGCCAGGCATAATGAAACCCGACCAAACTCGTCCGGGGGCAGCACACGCGCCAGCAGCACGTTCGCGGCCGCGAAGCCGGCTCCACCGATGACCAGGAAGAAAGTCGCGCGCAGCGAAGGCGAGCTAGAGAATGAGCGCAGCCAGTGCAAAGTCGCTGCCTGCTCAGGCCAGTTGCCCGGAGGCGCGGTAGTCCTCCAGCGTTCGGCGCAGACCCTCAGCCAGCTCGACTCGCGGCTCCCAGCCAAGAACCGATCTCGCCTTGGCGGAGCTGAACTCCGCGTCGTTGAGGTAGAAATCCATGCGCCGCCGATATAGCGGCGGGTCGACACCCAGCAGCTTGCAGACATCCTCGGTGACGGCCGACAGCACGATCATCGGAGCCGCCGGAAGCCGGGGACCGCAGCTCCGGCGCCCCAATACGCCCGCAAGGATCGCCAGCAACTCGTGCAAGGGTACTGCGCGCGGACCAGCCGCAATGAACGCCTCCCCTACGGCCTGCGGAAGCTCACAGCCCTTCAGGAACGAATCGACAAGATCGGAAACGTAGACCATGTGGCGCCGGCCATTTCCGGGCCCGAAGAGTGGGAAGCGGCCTGCGGACGCGAGCTTGAACATCTTCAGGAGCCGATCGTCCCGCGGCCCATACACGGAGGCGGGCCGGATGATCACTGACTCGACGGCGAGTTCAGCCGAGCGGCGCAACAGCGCCTCCTCCGCCGCCACCTTCGACTGCTCGTACGCGTTCCACGGCCGAACGGCGCTCTGCTCCGAAAGGATACCCTCGACGCGTTGGCCGTGGATCCCGGCCGTGCTGCACAACACGAATCGCCGCGCGCCGACCTCCGCCGCCCGCGCCAGTACATTCAGCATGCCGCCGACGTTGACGTCGGCAAAATACTGGTCCGGGACCGAGCTCTCGCGGAAAGCGGCAGCGAAATGACAGACACAGTCGGCATGTTCAAGCGCAGCCTTGACTCCGTCGGGACTGAGGATCGAGCCATAGCGAACCCGCGCTCCGGCAGCCTCGAGGCGAGCAACCGCCGCGCTCTTTGCCGCGGACTGCCCTCGACACATTGCGGTCACTTCATGGCCGTTGGCTCTTGCCAACTCGACGAAGTGCGACCCGATGAAACCGTTCGCACCGGTTACGAATATATGCATCGGCCTTTTCCGAGGTAAGTTTTCCGGGGTTGCGAAATCACGTGCAGACGGTGAACAGGAGTCTCACGCCGCACCTCGCGCCAGCGCGCGGCCGCCGAACCGGGACTGCAGCGCACTGGCGATGCGCTCAGCGGCCCGGCCGTCCCCGTAAGGACTTGGAACAGCGGCCATCGCTGCATATGCAGCGCCATCGCGCAGCAGCTCGAGCGTGGCTGCGACGACCTTGCCGGCGTCCGTTCCGACGAGCCGGGCAGCGCCCGCAGTCACTCCCTCGGGCCGCTCCGTCACGGGCCTCAGGACCAGCACCGGGACATCGAGCGACGGTGCCTCCTCCTGTACGCCACCGCTGTCGGTCAGGATGATTCGCGACCGGGCCATGAGGTTCGCGAAGTCCCGGTAGTCCAGGGGTTCGATCAGCACCGCGTTCGCCAGCTGCCCCAGCCGTCGCGTCACCGTCTCACGAACCTGGGGGTTGCGATGGACTGGCAGGATGAAATCATGGTCGGGAAGTTCCTTCGCGAGCACCTCGATCGCCGAACAGATGCTCTCGAGGGGCGGCCCGAAACTCTCGCGCCGGTGGGTGGTGATCAGCACGATTGGCCGCGTCGGATCGCGAGCGGCCAGGGTCGGGTCGGCGAACCGATGCTGCGGGTCGACGACGTGAAGCAATGCGTCGATCACCGTGTTGCCCGTGCAGAACACGCTTGCTGGATCCACGCCTTCGGACACGAGTGCGGAACGGGCCGCCTCGGTCGGCGCGAAATGAAGCGCGGCGACCCGGCTCGTGAGTACGCGGTTCATCTCTTCGGGAAACGGCTGATCGAAGTTGCCGGTTCGCAGTCCAGCCTCGATGTGGGCAACCGGCACCCGGTTGAGGAATGCGACAAGCGCCGCCGAGAACGTCGTCATGGTGTCGCCCTGCACCAGCAGCACGTGGGGCCGGGCATCGAGCAGCACCCGCGGCAATTCCTCCAGTACCCGGGCGGCCACTTGCGCAGGGGTCTGGTTGTCGCGCATCAGGTCCAGGTCGTAATCAGCTACCAGGCCGAAGCACTGCATCACCTGATCGAGCATGTCTCGATGCTGGGCCGTCAGGCAGACGAGGCTCTCGAAGTCGCCTGGCCGTGCTTTCAGGGCACGAATCACTGGCGCCATCTTGATCGCTTCGGGACGGGTCCCGAATACGGACAGGACCCGGATCACGCCACGGCACCAAGGCGCTCGCCTCCGTCAAGCCGCTCCGCTACTTGCCTGTGCGTAACGAAGCTAAAGCCGGCGTCCAGCACCCTCCGGAATACGCGGCCCAGCAGGCCGGCACGCACGCCCTCATAGCAAGGATGGCCATAGAGGACAACGAAGTCCTTCCCCCGGAGGTGCTCGTCGATCAATCGAAGCACCTCCTCGTCCGGCGTGCCAATGGCGCCGTGATATTCGAGGAAAGGAACCGTCCGCGGGCCATTGATGGTCACCGGTATGGTCCAGTGCGAAAGGGTGCGGCCGGCGGCGCTGGCTCGACGGGGGAGGCCACCGATCGCGTCCCCGTTGTACCGGTAGCCCAATCGATCGACCAGCTGCATTACCCGCTCGTCGGAGTAGAAGCCCGGAGAGGAGAATCCAGCCGGTCGCCCGAAGTGCCGCTCGAAATGCGCGTGGGATTCTTCGACGTCGGCTTCCAGGACGGCATTCGGCAGTTCCTTGAACCGTCGGCTCCAGACCACGTGGTCCATGCCCCCGTGGAGGCCGAGCTCGTGGCCGCCCTCCTGCAGAGCCTGCAATTCCCTGATGAAAGAAAGGCCGACTGGCCGGCTCAACAGGGTCTCGGTCACGAAGCGGCGCCAGCCGATCTTGTCGATCAGGTTGACGGCTTCCATGTCGTTCAGCTTGCTTCGGGTTTTCCCCAAACCCTTGCCAAGCCACTCCCGCAGGTTCGTGGAGCGCCCGAGATTGACGAAGAACGTATTGGCGAGGCCGAACTCGCGACACACCTCGCGGATCCGGGGCACTCCGTCCGTCATGCAGGCACGGTGGTCGATGTCCCACCGAAACGAGAAGATTCGATCGCTCAGGAGGCGCTCCCGGCCGCAGGCGAACCTGAACCCCTGGACTCCAGGCACGAAATATAGAGCTGCTCGAACCGCCGGGCTGCGATATCCCAGCTGAATCGCTTCAGTGCATCTTCGCGTCCGGCCTTTCCGAACCGCTCGCGCAAACCTGGATCGCCGAGCAACCGGGCGATGGCCTGCGCCAGTGCGTCGGCGTCACCCTTGGGCACGACAAGACCCGTCATGCCGTCGGTGACGACTTCCGGCAGCCCGCCGGCGTCGCTTGCAATGACCGGGATCTCGCAACCCATCGCCTCTGCTGCAGGAATGCCGAACCCCTCTTCCAGCGACGGAATCACCGAAATCGCGGCCGACCGGTAATAAGGAGGCAACTCCGCGTTCGGGACCCACCCGAGGAATGTCGTCCGATCGCCGATACCGAGGCTGCTCGCCAGGCGCTCCAGATCGGGACGCTCGAAGCCGTCGCCGGCGATCACCAGTCGCATTGCAGGGAACGCATCCTTCAGCTTCGCCACCGCCTCGATGAGGAAGCGGATTCCCTTGCGGGGAATCAGCTGGCGGCATGCAAAAACCGCCTGCTCGCCGTAATTCCGGCCGGCGGCATGTGCGGCACCAGGACTGAATCGCTTCAGGTCCGCGCCGTTGAGGATGATGTGAATCTTGTCATCAGCTGCGCCCGCGCGCAGCGCGTGATGTCGGCAGTCATCCGTGATTGCGCTCAGGGCAGACGCATGCGCCAGGGTCCAGCGCAGGACCGGCTTGACATACCAGCGCGTCGGGAAGTCGTAGCCCTGCTCCTTGTTCACGTAGACATCGCCGCCGTGCATGGTGATCACCGACGGCACACCAAGTCGCCGGGCTGCGGCGATCGCGGCAGGTCCCGTTGGAATCGCCCAGTGGGCGTGGATCACGTCCGCTCCGAAGTCCCTGCCCTCGCGGATGGCCCACTCGCGCTGAGCGACCAGGTACCGGCTCATGGTCATCATGCGGAGCAACTGTTGCCAGGGCCGCCGCGCTAATCCCTGTGCGACCTTGCCGTATTGAAGGTCCTCCGGCAGAGCGAACGGGAAGCGAACGACTTCCACGCCGTCGAACTGCTCGCGTGCGGCCTGGCCCGAGCCGCCGGGCGTGACCACCCTGACGCGGTGGCCGCGCATGACCAGATGCCGGTTGATGTCATGAACGTAGGTTGCGTGTATGTCGGCTGCGTGTTCCGGGTACCAGTAAGTCGGGCACAAAATATTGAGCGGCCGTGATCCGGCACCGGCCAACGGTCCACCCGAGAGGTCTGCTCCTTTGTCTCGGTTCATGACGCGGCGCGGTTCCCTGCCCGGGCGTCCCGTGCGAAACGCACCCGCGCCCAGCCCGGGTAATACTCCAGGACCGACGCGAGCTCGCTTTGACGTCGTACCGAATCCCATTTCAACTCGTTGCCGACTAGCTCAGCGCAACGCTGTAGCGCCGACGGACTCGGGCATTCTCCCGTGCCGAGATCCGTCCTTCGGAGGACTACGTCGCTCAAGTGGACCACTTGTTCGTCCCTGACGGCTTTGATGACCTCCGCCTCCAGGACCGTCGAATCGGGCAACGGCACGCCAAGACCAGGCTGCTCCCGGATGAGATCCAGAACGCGGCTGACGCCGGTGCCGTGGTTACGGGCAAGCGCATCGGCGTGCGCCGCGCTGAGCGCCCCCGGAAGCCGCCCGCGGAGAGCCCCAACAAACTCCTGGAAATTGCCGATATCCCCGCCGGCGACTGGCGTGGTTTGGGTGCGAGCACCCGTGCTACGGATACCCAGCTTCTGCAGCGCCAGATCGACCGCATCCTCGGCGATGGTTCGTCCCATCGTAAGTCGAACACTCATTGCCGTGATCAAGCCCTCCGGGCCACCTCGCGCGCCATGATCCATCAGCGGCGAGCGCTTGCCGAAACTCAGATTTGCAGCCCCCTCGGCATTTTCTCCGAACGGCAACAATCCGTAATTCACCACGGTGACGTCGCTCAAGTTAAGCCCCAGCGAAGGACGGGCCTCGTTGATTTCATCCACGAAGCCCTGAACTTCGGCCTCCGTGACGTCGACCGAGTAGGGGTCGTCCTCAAACATGCGGCTGTTGACGCCGATGAGTGTGTAATCCCGCCACGGTACCATGAAAAGATGTCGATTACCCCGGGTCAACACCGCGTCCGGATCGCGATAGCGGGTCTGCACGGCCAGGGCCCGGTCGCCGACCAGCCTGCGCGGAATGACGACCGCCATGTCGCGGCTCAGAGGCACCGAGCGACGGTGTCCCGTGCTGGCCCGGACGAGCAACTGCTCCGCGAAAGGCCCCGCGCAGTTCAGCACCACGCGGCCCCCGATCCTGATCTCGGCGTCCGTTACCCGATCGCGTGCCACAACACCCGTTACCCGATTGCTTTCGGTCTGAAGGCGCGTCACCTCGCAGTAGTTCATGGTGGTCGCGCCGGTTGCCCGGGCCGACGCCATGATCGCGTAGACGAGACGTGTCGGATTGTAGATGTGGCCGTCGCAAAACTCTGCGGCGCCCGTGAGCTCCGGTCGGTACATGTCCGGGTAGCGCTCCCTGCACTCCGCAACGGACAGGATGCGACCACCGGGGATATGCCGGGCCGGGTCCGGGATTCCGCGATTCCTGTCCCAGGTCAGTAGTCGCAGTACCAGCAGTGCCGCGCGAAACGCCTCCGTCCCGGCCATGCCGTGTCCGTAGCAGGGCACGACGACCGGCATCGGGCTGACGAGATGCGGCGCAATGCGCAGCAGCGCGCTTCGCTCGCGACAGGACTCTCTCAGTCGCGGAATGTCCAGGTGCTGCAGGTAGCGAATGCCGCCGTGCGCGAACTTGAGCGAATGCGCTGAGGTTGCGCCGCCAAAGTCGTCACCCTCCAGCAAGGCGACCTTGAGCCCCCTCAGTGCTGCGTCCCAGGCGGCAAAGGCGCCCGTGATGCCGCCGCCGATGACGATCACGTCGAAGGCGCGTTTGTCGAGTTCGCTGATGTCTCTCACGAAGTTACCTGTTCACGAAGCACTGAAATCGGCACATCGATGTTGGCCGATAGCGTATATGCGCAGTGGGGCGGCAAGAGTGACGATCGTCATCTTGTGCGCGCCCCACCGCCGTCACATGGAGGCTGCTGGACATAATCTCTGCGGCAACAAGCATTCAGGACCAGGCCGCTGACTGCGAAGGGTCCGGAACCGATGCGCGGCCACGACCGTCGGATTTCCTCAGGTGCTGAGCAAGGCACGCAAGATCGCACAAGTGCCTAAATTTGCAAGCAAATCTTGAGCATGGCGCGGCCCTTGCGTTCGTTAATCCTAACTGCAATATTTGAATGGCGGTGAGGTAGCGGCCTGTGACCTTTTGTGGGATCAAGTACGCTTATGCTATGGGCTCGCGAATGAGAAACGAAACTCCGGTCTGGCGCTGCTCGGGCGGTGGCGGCAGCCCGTGTCCAGCGATCCCGGGCCGGTACCGGGTTTATCTTCTATCGCTTTTTCTGGCGGTCGCGGGAAGCATGCCCAATCGCGCGGGCGCCGCTGACCAAGTCAGCACTCGAGTACAGATTGCCGCCCGACCGCAAGCGCTGCCCGACTTCTCGCTCACGAATCAGGACGCCAGGCCTTTCCGGCTTTCCGAGCTTCGCGGAGGCACCGCACTGATCTTCTTTGGATTCACGAACTGTCAAAGCGTATGCCCGCCGACGATGCAGAAACTCCGACAGTTCACCCGGATGATGGCCTCCAAAGAACCGAAGTTGACCACGGTGTTCATCAGTGTCGACGGAGAGCGGGATACGCCTGAGGTCATGAAGGCCTATCTGGAGCCATTCATGCCGGGTTTCATCGGCCTGACCGGCGATCCGCTGATGGTCAGGGACATCGCCGACACATTCCCGGCGGTGTTCTTCAAGGGGATGCCACGCGACCAGGGCAAAGGTTACGATGTGGAGCATACGTCTCAGGTCTATGTCGTAGACGCCGCAGGCCGTCTGAGGGTGACGTTTTACAACGCAACTATCGAGGAAATGACGGGAGCCGTTCGCGAAGTAATGGCCGACGGTTCCTGAGGTGATCGACGCCGGGGACACGACGCTGCTGTATGCGGCGTCGAAGAACTGGATCGGAAGAGGAAGAAGAGATGTCCGGGTCAACCCGCGGGTTTCTGCGGCGCGTTAGCTGCCGGGCCCTGTCAGCAATTCGCCCGGGCGGCGATCTCGCCGGGTACTGTGCGTCTGGCTTCCTGACCCTGATGCTGGCGTTCGCATCCATCATGCCGGCGTCGTCAGCCAATAACGTGACTGGCGCGTGGCTCTCGCCCACGGCGGACAATTGGCCGCTAATCGCCCTGCACGCCGTCTTGACCCCCGATGGGCGAGTTCTGAGCTACGGCACGGACGGCGTGGGCACGCAGACCGGTTACTTCATCTACGACGTCTGGAATCCGGCGCAGGGCCTGTCGAACGGGCACATCACCCTCCAGAACATGACGCTGACCGACATCTTCTGCAGCTCGCAGATCATCTTGCCGCAGAGCGGCAACATCCTGCTCGTCGGTGGCGACATCTGGACGGGTACCAGCACCTCTGGTGTCGCCAACAACAACAGCAACATCTTCAGCCCGGCCGATGCTGCGCTCAGCCGCGGCACCAACATGAATAAAGCGAGGTGGTATGCCTCCACGACCGTCATGATGAATGGCGAAATCTACATCCAGGGCGGAAACAGTGGCGGGGACGTGCCGGAAGTACGGCAACTCGACGGGAACTTCCGCTTGCTCAGCGCCGTTAATACCAGCGCGCTCCACCAGCAATATCCCCGTAACTTCCTTGCGCCCGACGGCCGCGTGTTCGGCTTCGACCAGTTGGGGAAAATGTACTACGTGAACCCGAGCGGAACCGGCACGATCACGATGGCCGGCCAGTTCGCGTCTGCCTACGCGGGCTTTTCCTCGAGTTCCGCGATGTTCCGTCCCGATAAGATCCTGCAGATGGGCGGCAACTCGAATGGTGCGATCGTCATCGACATCACGGGTTCCCAGCCGGTGGTTACGCCGACCCAGTCGATGTCTTCGCAGCGCCAGTGGGTCACTGCCACCGTCCTGCCCGATGGGCGCGTGCTCGCGACGGGCGGTAGCGCGGTCTACAACGAACTGACGGGCGTCAACAACTCGGCCGAGATCTGGAATCCCGCGAATGGCCAGTGGACCGTGGGCGCCAGCGGCTCCAGGGCGAGGCTCTATCACTCGACCGCGCTACTGCTGCCCGACGCGAGCGTCCTGGTGGCAGGCGGCGGCGCCCCCGGTCCGCTGGTCAACCTGCACGCGGAGATCTACTACCCGCCGTACCTCTACGACACCTCGGGCAATTTCGCCGCGCGGCCCGCAATCGTCACCGCGCCCGACACGATCTACCAGGGCCAGGCTTTCTCCGTCGGCGTCGGCACCGCCACCATCTCCCGTGTCACGCTGGTCAAGACCGGCTCAGAGACGCACAGCGTCAACATGGACCAGCGCTTCGTGGAAATGGCCTTCACGGCTTCCAGCGGAACCCTGTTCGTGCAGATGCCAAGCAGCGCGACCGCCCTGCCGCCCGGCTATTACCACCTGTTCGTGATTGACGACAAGGGGGTTCCGTCCCGCAGCAAGATCGTGCGCATGAATCTGGGCAGCGCGCAGGACACCACGCCGCCGACGCAACCTGCCAGCCTCACTGCGGCTGCCATCAGTTCGAGTTCGATCGGTCTTGGATGGAATGCGGCGACCGACAACTTTGGCGTGGCCGGCTATCGCATCTTCCGCGGCGGAGTCCAGATTGGCACGACGACCGGTACCAGTTACACCGACTCCGGGCTCGCCGCGGGGACGACCTACAGTTACACGGTCGCCGCATTCGACGCCGCGGGCAATCAATCGACGCAGTCGGCTGCGGCCGGTGCAACGACGGCGGCAGGTGGCTCAGTCCAGTACACCAACCAGGACATCGGCACGGTTGGCGTTGCGGGCAGCGCGTCGCTGAGCGGGAGTGTCTACACGGTCCGCGGATCGGGAGCTGACATCTGGTTGACGGCGGACGCGTTCCACTTCGTGTGGTGGCCGCTCACCGGTGACGGCAGGATCACCGCGCGCCTCGTCAGCCAGACGAACACTGATCCCTGGGCGAAGGCGGGCCTGATGTTGCGCGAGAGCCTGACTGCAGGCTCCCGCAATGCCGCGGTGCTGGTCACACCGTCCAACGGCATCGTCTTCCAGTACCGGACCGCGACGAGCGGCATCTCAGGGCCTGAAGGCACCGGCAATCCGGCGCAGAAGGCGCCGTATTGGCTGCGGCTGGTCCGGCAGGGTGCTACGGTCATTGGCTACATTTCGCCAGACGGCGCCCAGTGGACGGAGCTGGGTCGGGTCACCCTGACCGGCCTGCCTTCCACGGTGTACGTCGGCCTGCCGGTGACGAGCCATAACAATACGACGATCAGCACGGCCCAGTTCGACAACGTCAGCGTCGTGCCCGACTCGCCGGCGAATTCGCCGCCGTCGGTGACCAGTCCCGGCAACCAGACCACCACGGCCGGTACGGCGGTGTCGCTGGCCATCCAGGCCAGCGATCCCAACGGCGACACACTGACGTTCACTGCGACGGGGCTGCCGGCCGGCCTGGCCATTGCGTCGTCCACGGGAGTCATTTCCGGGACGCCGACCACGGCCGGGACGAGCACGGTCACGGTGAGCGTTTCGGACGGCTCGGCAACGAGCACGGCAATCTTCACCTGGACCATACAGAGCGCGACTCCGCTCGTGCTGAATCCGATGCCATTGCAGCCGGCGCGCCTCGTCAACACCGCGGGGACCTACACGGCCGTCAGCAGCGGTGGCGTGAACCCGCAGTATCGCTGGTATTTCGACGACGGCACAGAGACCGGGTGGTCCTCGTCAGCGACCGTAACGCACACGTATTCGCGGCCCTCGATCTACTGGGTCACGGTGACGGTCAAGGACGATCGTGGCCTGCAGGCGACTCAGACCTTCTCGCAACTCATTCACCTGCCGTTGACTGCAGGCCAGCCTTCGGCATCCAGCAGCATTCGACTCTCGGGTGACCGGCTCTGGGCCGTCAACGAGGACAACGACTCGGTCAGCGTGTTCGGAACGATTGCCACCCCGCAGAACGCGGATGTCGGCACGGTCGGGGTTGCAGGAAGCACGTCCATCAGCGGAAGCGTCTACACCGTGCGCGGATCGGGAGCTGACATCTGGTCAACCGCGGACGGGTTCCAGTTCGCCTGGTGGCCGCTCTCCGGCGATGGCGAAATCACCGCGCGACTTGTCAGCCAGACGAATGCCGATCCGTGGGCCAAGGCGGGCCTGATGGTGAGGGAGAGTCTCGCGGCCGGATCGAGGCATGCGGCATTGCTGGTAACGCCGGCCAACGGCATCGTCTTCCAATACCGGGCTGCGACGAACGGCGCTTCAGGACCCGACGGCACTGGGGATCCGGCGCAGAAGGCGCCGTACTGGCTCCGGCTGGTCCGTCAGGGCACCACGGTCATCGGCTACATCTCGCCGGATGGCGTCCAGTGGACCGAGCGCGGCCGGGTCAGCCTGGCCGGCCTGCCCTCCTCGGTATACGTCGGATTGCCGGTAACCAGCCACAACAACACGACGTCCAGCACCGCGCAGTTCGACGGCGTGAATATCCGGTGGGGCGCCTCCGCCGGTTCGCCCGGCTCGCTCCAGAAGCTCGCCGAGGTCAGTGTCGCAAACGCACCGCGCACCCTTGCTGTCGCGCCGAATGGTGAGGCCTGGATCACCAATCTGCGCAGCGCGTCGATCAGCATCATCGACCCGTCGAGTCTGCTCGTCGCGCGCACCATCAGCCTGCCGGCCGCGTCCCGTCCCTATGGAATCGTGGCTGCCCCGGACGGCTCCGCGGTTTACGTGGCGCTCGAGGGGCTTGGTCGTGTCCTGAAGCTCGATCCAGCCACCGGCAACCAGACGGGCGCCGTGAACGTCGGGCCCAATCCTCGCCATCTGTCACTGACCGCCGATGGCACGCGCCTGCTGGTGTCCCGTTTCATCACGCCACCGCTGCCGGGCGAGTCAACCGCGAATATCACGGCGACTGCCGCCGACACGCAGCACGGTGGAGAGGTGGTCGTCGTTGACTCAGCCTCGATGACGGTCGTGAGCACGGTCGTTCTGCGCCACAGCGATGATGCGGATTTTGAGAATTCCGGCGGTGGCATTCCGAACTATGTCGGTGCCGCAGTAATCTCGCCGGACGGATCCTCAGCCTGGGCGCCGTCCAAGAAGGACAATGTCAAACGTGGCACGCTTCGCAGCGGCGCCAACCTGAACCACCAGAACACGGTGCGGGCCATCAGTTCCCGCATCGACCTCGGCTCGCTGACCGAGACTTTCGCGTCACGCGTCGATCACGACAACGCCAGCATGGCCAGCACCGCGGCATTCGATCGCTACGGAGTGTTCCTGTTCGTGGCGCTCGAGACGAGCCGCGAGGTGGCGGTCGTCGATGCGAACAATCACACGGAGTTCTTCCGGATCAACGTCGGGCGCGCCCCACGCGGACTCGCGGTTTCCGCCGACGGCTATGTCCTGTATGTCCACAACTTCATGGACCGGTCGGTCAGTGCCTACGATCTCCATCCCCTGGTAGACCAGGGCCGGTGGGAGGCGCCGTTGCTGGCGACCCTGCAATCCGTGGCGACGGAAAAGCTGAGCCCGTCGGTCCTCATCGGCAAGCAGTTTTTCTACGACGCCCGGGATACGCGGCTGGCCCGCGAGGGCTACATGAGTTGCGCGAGCTGCCACAACGACGGCGGGCATGATGGCCGGGTGTGGGATCTCACCGGGCTCGGAGAAGGACTGCGCAATACCATCGCGCTTCGCGGCAAGGCCGGGGCACAGGGCCGCCTGCACTGGACTGCCAACTTCGACGAGGTGCAGGACTTCGAGGGCCAGATCCGGACGCTGGCGGGCGGTACGGGCCTGATGTCTGACGCCGACTTCAATGTGGGCACCCGGAAGGAATCGCTGGGTGATCCCAAGACCGGCGTCAGCGCCGAACTGGATGCACTGGCGGCCTACGTCGTATCGCTCAACGAGTATCCGGTCAGCCCCTATCGTGGTGCAGGTGGTTCGCTGACGACAGAAGGCGTTGCAGGCCGGTCGGTGTACCAGAATCGGAGTTGCGCGCAGTGCCACGGTGGCACCGCGTTCTCCGACAGCGGCACAGGTACTCTTCACGACATCGGCACCATACGGCAGCCGACGACTGGCCATCGCCTTGGCGGTCCGGTGACGGGACTCGACACGCCGTCGCTACGCGACGCATGGGCAACAGCGCCGTATCTACACGATGGCTCCGCTGCGACCTTGCGTGACGCCGTCGCGGCGCACCAGGGCATGACTCTCAGCTCGGGCGATCTGGATGTGCTGGTTGCCTACCTGCTGCAGATCGACGGGATCGAGCCGGCTCCCGCGGCGCCGCCGCCGGACACCACGGCGCCGACGATGCCTGCGGGCCTTTCAGCGACAGCGTCTGGCTCCAGCCAGATCAACCTGAGCTGGACGGCCTCGACCGATGATCGCGAGGTCGCGGGCTATCGCGTGTTCCGTGGCGGCACGCAGATCGCCACCACGACTGCGACAAGCTACAGCGACACCGGCCTCAACGCGGGCACCAGCTACAGCTACACGGTGACGGCATTCGACGCCGCCGGCAACCAGTCGGCGCAGTCCGCTGCGGGCAGCGCCACGACCGCACCGCCGCCGGACACCACGGCGCCGACGGTGCCTGCCGGACTGTCAGCGACGGCGTCTGGCACAAGCCAGATCAATCTGGGCTGGACGGCCTCGACCGATGATCGCGGGGTCGCGGGCTATCGCGTGTTCCGCGGCGGCACGCAAATTGCCACCACAACCGCCACCGGCTACAGCGATACCGGCCTCAATGCGGGCACCAGCTACAGCTACACGGTGGCGGCATTCGACGCCGCCGGCAACCAGTCCGCCCAGTCCGCTGCGGCCAGCGCCACGACCGCAACGCCGCCGGACACCACGGCGCCAACGGTGCCTGCCGGACTGTCGGCGACGGCGTCAGGCACCAGCCAGATCAACCTGAGCTGGAACGCATCGAGTGACGCCACCGGCGTGGCAGGCTATCGGGTGTTCCGCGGCGGCACGCAAATTGCCACCACAACCGCTACCGGCTACAGCGATACCGGCCTCAATGCGGGCACCAGCTACAGCTACACGGTGGCGGCATTCGACGCCGCGGGCAATCAATCGACGCAGTCGGCTGCGGCCGGTGCAACGACGGCGGCAGGTGGCTCAGTCCAGTACACCAACCAGGACATCGGCACGGTTGGCGTTGCGGGCAGCGCGTCGCTGAGCGGGAGTGTGTACACGGTCCGCGGATCGGGAGCCGACATCTGGTTAGCCGCGGACGCGTTCCACTTCGTGTGGTGGCCGCTCGCCGGTGACGGCAGGATCACCGCGCGCGTCGTCAGCCAGACGAACACCAATGCCTGGGCGAAGGCGGGCCTGATGTTGCGCGAGAGCCTGACTGCTGGCTCCCGCAATGCCGCGGTACTGGTCACACCGTCCAACGGCATCGTCTTCCAGTACCGGACTGCGACGAACGGCATCTCAGGGCCTGAAGGCACCGGCAATCCGGCGCAGAAGGCGCCGTACTGGCTGCGGCTGGTCCGCCAGGGCACTACGGTCATTGGCTACATGTCGCCCGACGGCGTCCAGTGGACGGAGCGGGGCCGGGTCACCCTGACCGGCCTGCCTTCCACGGTATACGTCGGCTTGCCAGTGACCAGCCATAAGAACACGACTTCCAGCACCGCGAAGTTCGACAACGTCAGCGTCGCGCCCAACTAGCCGGCGAATTCGCCGCCGTCGGTGACCAGTCCCGGCAGCCAGACCGCCACGGCCAGCGCCACGACCGCAACGCCGGATGTGATTGCGCCTTCCGTTCCGACGAGCCTGACGGCAACGCCGCAGCGCTACAACAAGGTAGCACTGAGCTGGTGAGCGTCTACGGACTCGCAGACAGGGGTAGGCGGGTACTACCTGTACCGTAATGGGTCACGCCGGGCGAGCGTTTGCATAAATCCAGAGCAACTCGTCCACGTGCTTGCCGAGGGAGAACCGCAATAAGGCCTGTCGGGCTCCTTCTGCAAGTCTCTCGTGCAGCGCCTGATCACGCAATACGCGAATCAGCAATGTCGCAAATTCGCGGTGGTCGTCGGCTCGCGCGAGCAATCCGTCGATATCATGAGTGACTACTTCCGGCAGGCCTCCCGCAGAGTACCCGACCACCGGTTTGCCGGCCGCGAAGCTCTCCAGCGCCACATAGCCAAATGGTTCCGCCGGGCTCGTGATCGCCATCACATCAAAGCTCTGGACTAGCCGCGCGACATCCTCTCGGTGACCCAGAAACCGCACAGCATCCGCCACGCCCAGGTCTGCCGCGAGCTGCTCACACGCGGGCCTTTCCGGGCCCTCGCCAGCGAAAACTGCGACCACACCGGGGACTGCCCTGACGATCTCGGGCATGGCACGAATCAACCGGTCATTGCCCTTGTCCGGATGGAAGCGCGCCACACGGCCGATAATCGGAGTTTTAGGGTCCAGGCCAAGTTCCTGGCGAAGATCGGGGGACTCGTGCCCGGCCGCACCGAAAAAGCGCTCGGTGTCGAAAGCATTGTGAAAGACACGCATCCGCGTCGGATCCAGCCCGTATTCGATCTCGGCGTTGTGCATCGCGGCTTTGCTGACACACAACACGGAAGATGCCTGGGGCAAGAGTCGTGACACCCAGCGCAGCGGCGTGGGGAATACGTCCAGGTTGTGCATATGAAGCACGAGAGCGTACGGACGATGCCGCAGGTGAAGTAGACGTGCAACGGCGGTCGCCTGGATCTGGGTTGCATGCAAAACGTCCGGCCGAAAATCATGGACGATTCGCGCAACTCGCCAGGGAATCCGTGGGTCGAGGCGGGAAGCATTCAAAAAATGAGTCTTGACGCCCTGCCGCTCCAACTCTGTAGCCGAGACGTGAGGCTCGCGCAAGAAGCAGGCCAGAACGTCGTGACCAGCCGCGCGCAGCCTCGGCAGCACGGTCAACAGATAGGTGGTCATGCCGTGCGGAATCGTGCCGCCATAGCCCATGTGGTCCGCCAAATGAAGAATTCGCATGGACTCCCGCACCTCGCCCGGCCCACTACGCAATTGCCCGAGGATCCGGTCCTCCTTCGTGTGGCTGTTCAGGAAATACGCAGGACGCAGGTTCGGAAGTTGACCAGAGCCATTGAAGTCACAGGTGGCGTAGTGGAAGGGTATGCGGGTATTGAGCGCAACAAATGATGCCCAATCGCCAGCCAGCGACTCGCCGCCTGCCAGGTCGATGATGGAGAGACGCCCGCTATGCCGCACATCAGGCGACGATCTCGAACAGTCGGCGAATCTTGGCCTCGTAGACCGGACGCGCGTAGTCGCGCTCAAACCGGGCCAGCGCATTGGCGACGCGGCGAGCCGACTCGGCTTCGTCACCCAATGCCTCGAGAAGGCTGCCCGCCATTGCCTCCGCGTTCGGGTCGGCCAGGAAGCAGACGGAATCGTCGAGCACCTGGGTATGAGCCCATACCCTCGTCGCGACCATGGGCCGCCCGCTCGCCAGCAACTCGTAGACCTTCAGCGGTGTGTTGTTGCCGTGCAGGCGCAACGAAACGAGCACTTGGGCCGAACGCGCGTATTCGATGGCGTTCGCCCGCGGAACGTGCCCCGTCAGGGCACAGGTACCGCCAAGAGCGAGCGAGTCGACCAGCTCGCGAATCTTCGTGACCTGCTTCCCGGTGCCGCCGACCAGCAACAAGCGGGCGTCAGGGCGCCGCCGGACGACGCTCGCGAAGGCCTCGACGAGCATGTCGACGCCCTGATAGGCCTCGAAGGTGCCCGCATACAGGATGACAGGGTGTCCGGGCCCGAAGTCGACGGGCTCGTGGATGGGGTCCGCAGCGTCGGTCGGAGCCGGATCCTGTAACTGTATGTCGTCGATCAGGGAATTCTCGATCAACAGAACGCGATCGGGCTTCGCACCCAGCTGCAACGCGTAGTTGGTCAGGCTCGGGCAGATCGTGATGACGGCATTGGCCCGCTTGACGCAAATGCGCTCGAGCGTGCTGAACACGCCGATGAGCAACCGGGACGTCGTGAAGCGGAAGTTCTCGAGCTGCTGCGGCAGGCTTGAGTGCATGTCGTAAATCAGGCGGAAACGGAACACCGGCCTCAGCAACCAGCACCAGAACACCGCCTCCTCGTGCGCGTGAACGAGCTTGTAGCGGTGACGTAGCAGCAGGCCCACCGTCCACACCAACATGAAGACGTCGAGCAACAGCTTCGACCATGACGGGCCAATCGGCAAAGGCTCGAGGAACTTCAGTCGGGGTACGCGAATGACCCGCACGCCCGGTATCCGGACGTTCTTGCCGCTTCCGTAGGTCAGCAAGTCGATCTCCGCACCCTGCTCCGCCATGACCAGCGAGCGGTAATAGACGCTCAACGGCGTCCCCCGCGCACTGTAAAATGGCTGTGGCGCGACAACGAGCGTCTTCAAGGGGCCGAACCTCGCCCTAACCGCTTGTGGACCCGGATGCCCCTCTGGATCCTGAGGAAGTGCCCGGGGCCGCAGGCCCTACCGTATGGCCTGGGTGGGGGGGCCGGGCGCTTGACCAGCCGGACGCGCAGCGATCGCCACGGCGTAGCCTGGTCCAGGCCCGCCTCGTCCAGGAACCCGAACCCGCCGACCCATTGGAGCATTTCCCGGCGAACTCCGTGATCGCCAACGAACAGCCTATCGGCCTCCCGGGCCGCTAGCAAGGCATTGGCGTCCAGGGTCGGGCCTGCCAGCGCCCGGTCATGAAAACGCACGTGACCATCCACCGGCACACCTGTACCGGCCGGGAGAGCAGTTCCCGATGTGACAGACCCCACGCAGTTCTCCCCGGACCCGGCCGCACACCGGGCTCGGGCGGTGTCGATGACCACGCTCCGGAAACTTGAGCTGCGGCCACGCTACCCAGCCCGGTCACGCAGAGCGTTGATCGGATTCACATAATCCAAATGCTGCCGCCCGGCCGGGCGGCGCCGTTAGCGCAAGGGGCGAATCTCAGAGTGGATTTGTTGAGCGCGCCGGGGCCAGATCAATCTGCTGCCGTTCAGGCGGTCGCGGCTGCGTGTCGTCGCGCGGCGGCGAGCGTCTCGTACAGTGTTGAGAGTCGCTCCGCCGCGGCTTTCACGGTAAATTGCCGCGCCGCATCTGAAGCGCGCCGGCCGAGTTCACGCACACGTTCGGGTGCGCCCGCGAGTTCAAGCATTACGTTGGCGAGCTGCGCCGGATCTTTGGGCGGAACCAGCACGCCGACTTCAAACTGCTTGGCAATCTCCTTCGGTTCGCCGAGGTCGGTGGCGATGAACGGCCGGCCATAAGCCAGCCCCTCGACGAGGTTGACCGAGCTGAAGCGGACGTTCTCGAACGGCGCCACAAGCATGTCGCTCGCCGCGTAGTACGGCTCGAGCGAGCCCGACATCTCGATCAAGTCGACACTCCGCTCCAGATCAAGGCCGCGGACCTGATCGTTGATCATCGCGCGCATCCTGTTCACGTCGCGGGCCCAGTCGATAGACGCATACTCGGCCGGCAGCCGATGGTAGAGCGTCGGCTTGTAGACCAGTGCCAGCCGTAACTGCGGCGCCTGCTCCACGGCTGTCTTGAATGCCCGCAGCAGTGTCTCGTTGCCCCGGTCGGGTCCCAGTTTCGTAATCGCCGCAAACACGAACGCATCCTGCGGCCACCGCAGCCTGGCCCGCGCTGCCGCGCGATCGGCATGCCCGGCCGGTTCCAACAACGAGTCGGATAACGCGTGGTACATGATGTCGATGCGGTCTCCCGGCACCTTACGCACGTCGCGCATGTAATCACGGCAGAATGACGATGAGGCCAGTGCCCGGCCAGTGCCGGCCGCCAGCAAACGGTCCATCGCCTTCAAATATGGTGGGTAGGGGAAATAGACCTGCGTGTCGAAATCCTGAATGACCGTCGGCACGCCCCGCAGGCGGCCCACCAGGCGCCCGAATGTCGATGCGGCGTAGCAGAACAGATGCATCACGTCGATGCCATGCTCGCGGCACAGTCGATCGACCGTCAAAAGCGTCGTCGGGTCATACTTGCCCCTGGCGAGATCGACCACCGGGCGACGGGCCTCTTCGAATACGCGCTTTATTTCGGGCGCAGACCGCAGGAAGTACGGAAATATCTGAATGCGGTCGCGATCGAACCTCGGTGGGAGGCTCATGAACAGGCGTCCGCCGCCATGCAGGTCACCGTCGTAGCAGACGTGATCGATGAGCCAGAGGACCCTCAGTGGTTGCATGATTCGCCGACTCCTGCTGAAACACCGACTTTCACGCCCCGGGGCCCGTCTTCGGCGCCGGCGTCCTCATAACCAGCCCGCCTTTTGATACCACTCGAAGGTACGCCGCAGTCCATCTTCCAGTGTGACTTCTGGCTGGTAGCCAAGCTCGCGCTGCGCCTTTGCAATGGAGAACGCGCGATCCTTGCGGAAGAAATCCAGACGACGTGGATACAGCGGCGGTTCGATGTGAAACGGCTTGCACAGCCACTCGCAGGCCACGGCCGCGGCCATCACCGGCGCGATGGGTATGTGGCCGCGCCGGATCGGCTTGCCGACGACGCGGCCCACCGTTTCCACGAGCTCGCGGATGGTCGTGTAGCGCGGTCCGCCGAAAATGTACGTTTGCCCGCGCGCGTTCGGATGCTCGCCACACAGCAGGATGCCCTCGACGAGATCGGTCACATACGTCATGTGGTACAGCACGTCGCCCGAGCCGATCATGCGGAACGTGCTGCGATAGATCGTCTTGAAGAGCTTCAGGAACCGCCGATCGCCCGGCCCGTAGATACCCTGCGGACGAAAAATCACGCCACCAAGACCCGCGCGAATGCGCTCCCTGACCAGGAGTTCGCCTTCGAGCTTGGTCTGCTGGTAAACGTCGCCCGGCGCGAATGGCGCATCCTCATCCGCCGGAACCTGTTGCACGTCACCGTGGACGCCGACGGTGCTGCAATGTACTGCACGGCCGGTGTGACCGCGCTCGACGGCGTCGAGCACGTTACGCGTACCTTCGACGTTGATCCTTCGGTAATAATCGTCGGGATGTCGGGCTTCCCGGTACACAGCCGCGATGTGATAGACCACGTCGCAGCCGGCCGCAGCCCGCTGCACGGACTCCGCGTCCACGAGGTCGCCGGCGCAGAGCTCGATCCCTTCCTGCGCGAGCGGACGCGCCTTGTCGAGGTCGCGGACCAGGGCCCGCACCTCGTGACCGCGCGACTTCAGCGTGCGTACCAGATGCCCGCCGGTGAAGCCCGTCGCGCCCGTTACCATTACGCGCACTTCAGGCTCCTCGGCATCCCCGCCGGCAGATTCGCCAATTGCGCCACCCGCGCCCGGACACGCTCGAGATCCGCCTCGGTGGTGGCCCAGTTGGTGCGACGCAGGATGAGGTCATCCTGGCAGTGGACCGCCTCTTCCTCGATCACTTGCTGCAAGGCGGATTTGACAGCCTCGGCGTCCGCTTCCAGGAAACGCTGGGCATCCGTCAATACAGCAGTCGCCGGGGACAGCGCCAGACGCGAAACCTCATCCGCGCCCATGCCGGTCATTCGCATCATCGCCAGGGTCTGGCGCGCAACGTCTTCCGCCGTCGTGAATTTCACGCCCGACACACTGTACAGGCGATCGGGGCCGCCCGTCTTGCCGTGGTCCACGAGAACCTCGCGCTTGACGAGGGTATTGCTGCCCGCCACGGCGGCCGGTAGCAGGCCAGCGAACACCCGCCGCACGTTTCCCAGCCTGGCATTGAGCCCCGGAACGGCCTGGTTCAGCTCGGCCAGGAACTGCAGGATTTCAGCCTCCGTCGGCACCGCCTCGGTGGTCTCGGCCGGGCGCGGCAGGTGCACTGTGCCCGCCAGTAGCGTTCCACGCCCCGGCAACAGGAACAGGACGGGCGCGCCTGGCTGTGGCGCCGCCACGGCCAGCGCGCGCTCCGTCGGCAAGGCGAGGTCGAGCATTATGTTGAAAGCCAGCGAGGGCCGGAAAAGCTGCTCCGCATCCCCGCCCCGACCGCGAGCGAGGCTCCGCACCTGCGGACCCGCGCAGTTGACCACAGCACGGGCCGTGATCGAGTGCTCGGCGCCCGAAACCAGGTCACGCACGCGGACCCCCCGTGCCACCCTGCCGTCGCTGAGGATGTCCAGCACCGGCGCGTAATTGACTGCCACTGCCCCCGCCCGGCAGGCATCGCTGAGCAACTCCATCAGGATGCGCTCGGAGCTGATCATGAAGAGGTCGCTCCAGTGTGCCGCGCCCTCGAGCCTTGCTCCCCGCACCTGCGGAAACCGGCTGCGGGTCGCCGCCGCATCGAGCACACCGCCACCCGGCAGGCGCGCGGTCGCAGCCACGCCGTTGTTGCGATGCCAACTCAGGAAGTCGTTCATGAACATGGCGATTCGCATCACGGACACGCGCTTCATGCCCTGTCCGTACAGAGGCATCAGGCAGTCGAGCGGGCGCACCAGCGTCGGGAACTGCAGCGCCACGCGGCGCCGCGCGGCCACCGACTGGAAAAACCGGCTCAGGTCCAGGGTCTGCAGATAACGTAGCCCGCCATGGACGATCCGCAACGAATTCCAGCTTGTGCCGCCGCCGAAGTCGCCCGCCTCACACAGGCAGGCGGACAGGCCGCGTCGCGCCGCTTCGCGCAGCAACGACACGCCATAGATGCCGCCGCCGACGATGACGAGGTCGAATTCACGCCGCGCGGCAGCCGCAATGTCCCGGCTGATCACGTGGTGACTCCCCACCGGTCCCGCCACTGCTCGAACACCAGCAGTGACCAGAGCAGATGACTGTGATTGGCGCGGTTGTCGAGGTGCTCCCGCCACAAGCGCTCGACCACCGCGGGCTCGAAAAGTCCTTCGGCCCTCAGCCGCTCCGGCGCCAGATAGCGCTCCACGAGTACCCGGAACTCGTTTTTGAGCCAGCTCTTGATCGGAATGCTGAAGCCCTCCTTGGGCCTGTAAACGCATTCGCGTGGCACATGCCGAGCGGCGACTCGCTTGAGCAGAATCTTGGTGTGGCTGCCGTCGTACTTGAGCGCCGGGGGCAACTGGAAGGCGAACTCGACCACCTCGCGGTCGAGCAGCGGCACGCGCGCCTCGATTGAACAGGCCATGGACATGCGGTCCACCTTCGTGAGGCAGTTGTCCACGAGGTAACTTCCGAAATCGACGTATAGCGCCTGGTCCCGTGGCTCACGCGCAAGCGCCTCCGCGCGCAAGGCGAGGATATGTGCGCCCACCGGCGTCACGACAGCGCGACGTCCGTCGGTCGTCAGGAGTCGCGAACGCATCACCTCATCGCAGAACACACGCCAGCGGGCGTGACCCCAGCCTGGGTCGAGCCGCGCACCCTCGACGAAGCGCCGGGCCTTGTTGACGAGGCCCTTCTTGGTAGCCGTGGGCGGTAGCGCCTCGATCACCGGCTCGATGACGCCGCGCCTCAACCAGCCCGGCAGCCGCTGCCAGGTGCGGAACTTCTCCTCGGCGAGGAAGGTTTCATAGCCCCCGAAGAGTTCGTCACCCCCGTCGCCCGAGAGCACTACCTTGACGTGCTGGCTCGCAAGCCGCGAGACCAGATAGGTGGGAAAAATGGAAAAATCGCCGATGGGATCGTCCATGAAATGCATCAGGTGCTCGAACAGATCCAGCACCTGCGGACGGATGATCTCGATGTGGTGGCGTACCCCCAGATGATCGGCGACGCGCCTGGACCACTGCGTTTCATTGTAGCTGGGGTCGTCGAAGCCGATGCTGAAGGTCTCGGCCTCGCCCATTGCCGCGACCACCAGCGAACTGTCCACACCGCCGGATAGAAAGGCGCCGAGCGGCACGTCGCTCACGAGCTGGCTGCGCACCGAGCGGCGTACCACGGCATCCAGCTCGTCTTCCCACTCAGCCTCGGTTCGCACGGGAACCGGACTCGCCGCCGTCAGCGGATTCCAGAACCGGCGCACGGTGCTGCGGCCGGTGACCAGGTCGAGTTCAAGGGACCGCGCGGGCTCGAGACGACGAATGTCCCGGATCAACGTGCCTGCCCCCGGTACGTATTCCCATGACAGAAACTGCGCGAGACCGTCCACGTCCAGGCGCCGTGCGACGCGGCCCGATTCCAGCAGCACCTTGATCTCGGAGCCAAACACGAGGCCTTGCGCGTCGAGCGCATAGTAGAGTGGCTTGATCCCGACGTGATCCCGCGCCAGCACGACGCGCTGACGCACGCGGTCGTACAACGCGATCGCGAACATCCCGTTCAAGTGCTTCGGGAACTCGATGCCGACCTGCTCCCACAGGTGCACGATCACCTCGGTGTCCGAAGCCGTCCGGAATGTGTGCCCTTGCGACTCGAGCCACGCGCGCAACTCGCGGTAGTTGTAGATCTCGCCGTTGTAGACGACGCCGACGGTGCCGTCCTCGTTGAAGATGGGCTGGTGGCCACCGGCGAGGTCGATGATGGACAGCCGGCGCATGCCGAATGCGACCGGGCCATCGACGAGATAACCCGAGTCGTCCGGACCCCGATGGGTCATGGCATCGCACATGCGCACCAGGTCGGCGCGTGATGGCGCCCCGCCCTGCAGCACGACGATGCCCGCAATGCCGCACATCAGGCCACGATCTCGAGCCCGCGCAGGCGTGGAATCCGGACGATGCGAACCGCGGGGAAATCGACATCGAAGGGCGTCCCTCGCGGCGTGAAGAAGGGGTGCGGTGCGACCACCAGGATCTTCATCCGGCTCGCTTCCTGAGTAGCCTGTTGTAGACCTGGATGCCGACCTGGTTAAAGACGAATTCGAACGGGCCACTGGCGCGACCGTAAGATTTCGGCGAGACGGTCTGCTCCATCAGCCACGCCCGCAACCCGCGCCATGGCGCAGATTCCGCTGGATTCAACTCGGCGATGAATCCAAAACCACCGACCTTCCGATAGCCGCCCGCGAAGGGAAACGGATCGGTGCCGGGCAGCACGCGAAAGCCCCGCTGCTCGGACGCGCGGACCAGTGCCGGCTGCCCGAACAGACCCAATCGACTGCCGTTGTCACCGACGAACAGCCCCTGGGTCCCGAGCAAATCAAGCGTTTTCTTCACACGCTTCCCCCGTTCACCCAGCCATTTTCCAAAGCCCCAGGGAATCACGGTGAGCGCACCGGATCGGCGCACGGCTTCAACTGCCTCGTCGAATGGCAAGCCGTCCGGAAAAACATCGCGGGTGCCGAGCGCCAGCACCTCCAAGCCGTCTGCCGCCCGTACCTGGCGGCCACAGACGACGGCTAGCATCGACGTCCCCTGATGGGCGATCAAGGTCTCCGGCTCGTCCTGCGCCGGCGCGAAGCTCCAACCGGCGGTCGTGGGAGACGTCAACAAGGTCTCGAAGACCAGCTCGCCGGACGCCTGCGTCAGAAGAATCCCCCCCAGCCAACCCTCAGACGAACCGCCCGCCGCCCGGAAATTCGCGGCGGCCGCATCCAGGGTCGGCGCAACGGAAGCCTGCGAATGGAAGTGGACATGGCCGTCGATGGGCCAGATAGTGCAGTTGCGCGTCACGGGTTCCAAGTGAAGCATGTCGCAATTCTAATCGACCCGGGCGCGTTATCATGTTTGAGCCAGGCAGAAGGAACCCCCGGCGTGATACAGCAACCGGATCTGTCGGTCATCGTGCCCTTCTACAACGAGGAGGAGAGCATCCAGCGGATGCATGCGGCCATCGTCGCGGCCGTCGAGCCTCTGGGAATTCCCTTCGAGATGGTACTGGTCAACGACGGCAGCCGCGACCAGACGCTCGAACGCGCAATTGACATTGCCCGTGGCGACCCACGCGTGCGGGTCGTCAACTTCCGCCGCAATTACGGGCAGACTGCTGCCATGGCAGCCGGTATCGAGCATGCCCGGGGCAAGGTGCTGATCACCATGGATGGCGACCTGCAGAATGATCCGCGGGACATCGAGCACTTCCTCGCCAAGATCAACGAGGGAAACGACATCGTCGTGGGCTGGCGCTTCAATCGTCAGGACAAGCTGGTCTCGCGCAAGATCCCGTCGAAGATCGCCAACTGGCTGATCGGCAAGGTGACCGGCGTGCCTATCAATGACAACGGCTGCTCGCTCAAGGCCTTCCGCGCCTCGCTCATCAAGGAAATTCCCTTGTACTCGGAGATGCACCGCTTCATCCCGGCCATGGCTGCGATTGCGGGTCCGCGTATCGCCGAGATCAAGGTGCGTCACCACGCGCGCCAGTTCGGACAGTCGAAGTACGGCCTTTCGCGGATTTACAAGGTGCTGCTCGACCTGATGGTGATCAAGACAGTCACATCGTTCATGGCGAGACCGTTGCTTTGGTTCAGCCTGCTTGCGACTCCGTTGCTGGTGGTCGGCACGCTGGCGATGGGCTTTTCCCTGTGGCGCTGGGGCTTCACGCCAGAGCCCCTGCCACTGCCCGTGGCCGGCACCGGCGTGCTGCTGCTGATGTCGGCCTTCATCCTCGTGTGCGGTGGCATCCTGGGTGAACTGATCTACCGGCTCGGCGACGTCCGGGAGACGAACTTCTCGCGCCTGACCAGCAAGGTCTGGGGGGAACCCGGCTCATGAATCAACGCGTATCGGACGTCGCATTGTCGGTCATCGTCCCGGTAGGCAGCCGGCACGCGGACGCGGCCGGGCTGTACGCCGAGTACAAGACCGGCCTCGACGCGATCGGCCAGGTCTATGAGTTGATCTTCGTGCTGGATGGCCCACGCGAGGCCTTCGCCGAGAGCCTGAGACAGCTGCTGGCCATCGGCCATCGGATTACCGTTGTCAGCCTGACCCGCTCCTTCGGTGAGGCCACCGCCACCATGGCGGGCTTCGAGCACGCGTCGGGGCAAGTCATCGTCACGCTGCCGGCCTACCACCAGATCGAGGGCGGCGACGTGACCAAGCTGGTCGCGGCACTCGACGGCTGCGACCTCGCTACCGCGCGGCGCTGGCCGCGTGCGGGTGGCGTCTTCGAGCGCCTGCGGCGCCGTGTCTTCCATGGCCTGCTGGCCTTGGTCACCGGCCTGCGCTTTGGCGACCTCGGCTGCGGCGCGCGCGCCTTCGACCGGCGCGTCCTCGAGGAGATCCAGCTGTATGGGGACCAGCACCGGTTCCTGCCCGTGCTGGCCGACCGGCAGGGGTTCCGGGTCTGCGAGATCGATGTCCGCCAGTCTCCCAAGGACCGCTTCGAGGGCTTCTACGAACCGCGCGCCTACGCGCGCGGGTTCCTCGACATCTTTACGGTCTTCTTCCTGGTGCGCTTCACGAAGAAGCCACTGCGCTTCTTCGGCATGGTGGGCGTCAGTATCTTCGTCGTGGGCTCTCTGCTCGTGAGCTGGCTCGTGATCGATCGCCTGTTTTTCGGCCATGACTTGGCCGAGCGGCCGGCGTTATTGCTCTCGTCGCTGCTGGTGGTGCTGGGCCTGCAGCTCTTTGCCCTCGGCCTGCTGGGCGAGTTGATCATCTTCACCCATGCACGGGCCATCAAGGACTACCAGATCGAACGGGTGATCCAGTTCACCCCGCGATCGCCCGACGGTCAGTAGTAGTAGTAACTGCCCATCAGCGTCTCGGCCGACCGGTTCAGAACCACGCCGAGCAGGCTCATCTCTTGCAGGATCTCCTGCGCCTGCTCCAACGATGATCGCGGCGTCCGGCCTTCGGACACGACGAGCAGCGTGCTATCCACGTTCGGATGGAACTTGAGCACGTCATCGCCCATCAGCAGCGGGGGCATGTCGAAGATTACGATGGGCCGTGGCACTTCGGCGGCGAGCGCGCGGCACAGTTCGCGCGTCCGCGGCGATCCCAGCACGTCCGACGCATTCTGGACCGGCCGCGCACAGGGGATGATGGCGACTCGCTCCACACCGGGACTGTACAGGATATCCTCGAACCGGGCCTCGCCGGTGAGGTAGTCGTTCAGACTCTTGTCGAACTGCAGGCCGAGGTACGACGCCAGCTGCGGCCGCTGCAGATCGAGGTCGACAAGGTAGACCCAGGTGTTGACGTCCCGGGCGAGCGCGAGCGCGAGGTTGATCGACGTCAGCGTCTTGCCGTCGCCCACACCGCAGGACGTAATGGCCACGGAGTGCCAGTTCTGTGCCTGCATGCGCTGTTGCAGGCGCGTGCGCAGGATCCGGTAGGAGCGCTGGGCCGAGTTGTCGGTCACATGCAGCAGGACGCCATTGCGCTCCATGGCCTCCGAATCGACGCGGGCAATCGGCAAGACACGCGCCTGCGCGACGCGCGCGGCGACAGCTGCGGCGTCTGGTTCGACCATCCGCTCGCGCTGGGTCGGCGCCAGCGACGGCTCCTTCGGCTGCGGTTCCGGCAGCGGCTCCACGGGCTGCGGGGTCATCGCGCGATTACGCCCCATCTCGGTGAGATTCTTTGCTTTCTGAACCGCGGCCTCGATCAGGCTCATGTTTCGCGAACTCCTCTTACTGTAGTCAGGCCGACAGCAGCCGGACGACCATGTACATCAGGGGCGCACCGATGACCACGGACGCCGTCAGCAATGAAAGCCGCCGCCGGTGGCGACGCACGAACAGGCTGTTGTGAATATCCGGCACCGTTGCCAAAGGGGTGACCGCGAGGACATTGCGTACGTCGCGCGTGCCCCGGACATTCGGATCGAGCATTTCGGCGACCGCCGCGCTGCCCAACGCGAGGATGACCGCGGCGATCAGGCCCAGGATCAGGATTCTCACGCGCGCAGGCCGCGCGGCTGCCTCTGGCCGCATCGGCGCATCCAGCATGCGGAAGCGGTCAGAAGTGCCGGTCATGATCGCAGCGGCCTCGAGTTCCGCCGCCATGCGCTGATTGGTCAGCCTGTCATGCAACTGGCGCGCGTTGTCGAGATCGCGGCTGATCCCCTGGTACTCCCGCTCGACCTCAGGCGCCGAACCGAGCTTCATGTCCACGTTGATCATCTGGTTGCGCAACTCGGCGCTGCGGACCTGCAACCCGGCAATCTGGGTATCCAGCGCATTCAACTGCGTCTGCAGCTGAACCGATATCATCGTCGGAGCGGCGCGGCTCGAACTCGCCGATTCGCCCGCCGCGATGCGGGCCTCCAGCGACTGAATATTGCGCACCATGCGACGGACGTCGGGATGGTCCTCGCTGTAGCGTTGCCGCACCTCGGCGAGCGCTGCTCGCTGCCCGTCGAGTTCCGCCTGCAGTGAGCTGCCGCTGACGCCGGGACCTGTTCGACGCAGGCTCTCGATCTGCCGACGCAGCGCAATAACGTCGGGGTGGTCGGACGCGTAAACCGCCGCCTTCCTCGCATATTCGTCCTCGAGCTGGCGGAGGTTGCCGACGGCCGGACCCGATTGCTCCTGCTGCAACTGCTGCATCAGGAAGACGCGATTCTGGCGGAGTCCCCTGAGTTCCCTTTCGGTATCCTCGATCTGGCGATCGACCTGCGACCGGAAATTGATGTTGGCCTGCGCGATTTCCGGCAACTTGTCGAAATTCCGCTGCTTGAACTCGGCGAGCCGCCTTTCCTGCTCGGCGATCTGCGTGCGCTTCTTCTCCGCTTCGCTCGACAGGAAATTGATGCTCTGGTTGACGCGGTCCAGGGCAACCGTCCGGCTGAGCTCGGCAATCAGGGCCGGCAGTCGCTCTGCGACCTGCACCGCCATCTCTGGCGAACGATTGCTGTAGACGATCGTAAAGCCCTTGTACACCTTGATCTGTCGGGTGCTTCCCGGGTCGAGCAGATCCTCTGTCAGCATGTTGACGGTCAGGTCGCCCCTCAGCCGCCTCAACGCCTCGGCAGGGTCGTCGACCAACTCGGGATATGGATTTAGCTCCGTCGACAGGGCGGCCAATTGCGGGCTGCGCCTGACACGATCCGTGAGCGCATAAACGTACTGGTCATCACGGCTGCTGCTGTCCACGAACGAGTCGCCGTTCTTGGACTGGACGAGTGTAAACGTCGCCTGCGACTGGTAGATGTCCGGCAAGCCGAGAGCGAGCGCGGCAGCCACCACCACGATCGGCACTGCGGTCCCGACGATGGCGTGGCGGCGCCGCTTGACTGCACCGATCAGCTCCCCAAGGCCCAAAGTCGTCTCAGCTTCCATGACGCATCCTGTTCATGCGGTCCTCATGCCATCATTGTCGCTTCGGTTCATAGACCACCGCGAGACTGGCGGTGTTCGACTGCGCGTCTGAAGCGGCATCCTGATACTCGCGCCAGAAATACGTGTAGTTGCCGCTCAATGCGAATTGCCGTGAAAAGCGCCACTCGAATCCCAGCGTTCCCGTCGCGTAATCCCGGTCCCGGAACGTGCTGTCCGAGCCGACGCCACTGTCCTTAATGGCTCGTGCGCCAACGTACAGGTTGACCAGCGGCCTCAACTGGCGCGACAACCAGAATTGCAACTGGTCGCGATTCACCACCGAGCCGGTGGAGTTCGGATCTGCGTAATGCATCGCGTCCAGGCTGATGCCCGTGACTTCCCATCGCCAGCGCACGCCGGCCCCACCCGAAAAACCATTTTCCCACTTCAGGTCGTCACCGACGTCGGTGGTCTCAATGCGGTTGAATCCACCGCGTACGTACCACTCGGCGGTGTCCGAGAACCGCCGCGACCACTCCGCGGTGAGCCAGTACCCAGTTGTATCGACCGCGTCTACAGGCTCGTATCGGCCCACGCCACCAGTGAACTTGAGCTGCGACGTTTCCGACAACAGGTATCTCAGCGCCGTGAAAGCGTTTAGGTACGTGTAGGAAATGCTCTCGTTTTCGACCTGCTGGCTATATTGGACGTCGAGGTACTCCAACCCGAAGTCCAGGCCGGAGCGAGGACTGAGCTTGACGGACAGTGATGGCAAGACGTCGAATCGATTCGATTTGTTGCGAATCTCGGAGTTGGAAATGCCCTCGCCCCGGACTGGGTTGCCGAGAGCGTCGGTCGCTTCCGCCGTCGGCAAATAGCCCCACAAGAGGTCCTCCCGGTCATAGCTGGCATCGAAACTCACGGAAACCTTCTGCGTCTTGTGATCCGCAACCAGCCGGACCGACTGGCTGTTGGTTTCTTCGTCCGAATCGCCGGGGTAATACGTGCCTGTCAATCTTGGCGTCAAAGACACCGATGATCGCTGCGTGACTGCCCGGAGCGCGACGAGCGCATCCAGCGCTGCGCCCGACACCTTTACCACGGTCCCGGACGCTTCCGTCAGATGCTGATTGTCATTGTATTCACCACTGACCGCCACCCGGGGATCGAAGGACCAGTCTGCCGCGCCCACGCTTCCCGTGCCAAAGACCGCCACAGCCCCGGCCACTGCGGCCAGGGTAATATTCACCAACTTGCGACTACCCACGGGCGTTACCTCCGGTGTTTACGGGACGACCACGATGTCGCCAGCCTGCAACTCAATATTTTGCTTTAGATTCCGGCCCTTGACCAAGTCTGTGTAGTCGAATCGCAACGAAACTTGTTCTGGTCCAGTCCGGCGCAGGATGATGATGTTCGAGAGCGAGGCAAATGGCGTCGTTCCGCCCGCCATGCTCAGGGCCTGCATGACGTCGACCCGGGGGTTGACGATAAATTCGCCCGGTCGATTGACCTGCCCGATGACAAAGACCTTATTGCCCTTGATGTCCTGGACCGACACCGTGACGACCGGATCGGCGATATATTTCTCGAGCCGCTCGCTGACGATCTGCTGCAATGCGGTGACGGTCTTGCCGCGCGCGTCGACCTGGCCGACGAGCGGGAATGCAAAAGCCCCGTCGGGAGTCACCAGCACCGGCCCCTGCAGATCCGGCTCCTTCCAGACGGAAATCAGCAGGGTATCCCCAGGTTTCACCGTATAGCCCACGTCCTGCGCGCCCGCAGGGACTGCGGCGGCGGTCCCGATCACCGCCAGAAACATTGTTGTCCACCGTGCAAACACCTTGTATCTCCTTCGAGGTGCGACCCGCTCGTCATCTCCCGACCGCGCCAGCGTACCTCTGCCCGGCCCCGCCGCCCAAATTTTTTCGATTGGAACCGCAACGCGTGTCGCAGTCCTGTGAGGCTGCCCCTGCCCGCGCCAGAGGCGCCTAAGTCAAGACCTGGCGACGGAATTGGGCCAGCATTGCCTGAAAGCTGAATCGCTCCTCGACGACCCGGCGAGCCGTCTGGCCCATCTTCTGCCGCAATTCAGGGTCGAGCAGCAGTGCCTTCGTATGCTGGACGAGCGCAGGGATATCGCCTGGGGCGAACAGCACCCCCCCGCCATCGCGCAGCATTTCCGGCATGCCGCCGATGTTGGTCGCGACGACCGGTCGTGCCATTGCCATCGCTTCAAGCGCAGCATTGGAGAAGGTCTCGACCCCCGCCGACGGCAGGATGAACACATCCATGCGGGCCAAATAGGGCCGCACGTCCTGAACTTCTCCAGCCAGCAGCACGACATCGGCCAGACCAATCGCGTCTATGGTCCGCAGGACTGAAGTTCGCTCGGCGCCATCGCCCACAAGGATCGCCCCTACGTCAAGGCCGGTCTGTCGAAGCGCCGCAAGCGCCTTGATGATGTCGTCCTGCTTCTTTTCGGGCCGGAACTGCCCGACCGTACCAATGACAAACCGACTGGCCGGCCAGCCAGGTATTGCGTATGGCGAGATCTCGTCCCGACGAAATCGGTCGAGATCCACGCCGTTGTAGAGCACGTCTACGGCTTGTCCGTTTCGGCCAATGCCATAGGTGTCGCGCCAGAGCCGCTTCTGGCTCTCCGCACCGAACAGCACCAGATCAAACCGCCTGAGCACCGGTCCGAACAGCGCCATCTGCCGGCGCTCTCGGCTCGACAGGAACGTGGTCGTGTTAACTGAAGCCAACAGCTGCAACGAATCGCGCCCGACGATCTTCGCTGCAACGTAGCAATAGAGAGCCGGTAGGAGATTGACCGCGACCAGCGTAGAAACGCTGCGCGACCGAACCAAGCTCACGAGCCTCCGAAGAGCTGCAATGGAAACGCCGCCAGCTCGTTCGAGGCAGACCGAGCAGACCTTGGTGCTCAGTGCTGCGGCAAGCGTGTCTGGGCCCTTCAAGTGCGCAACGGCAACGCCTGCCCCTCGGTCAGCTAGGCCGTTTGCGAGTTGAACCGTCTTGTTCTCGGAGCCGCCTCGGGCAAGCGAATTGGTGACAAAAAGCAGACTACTGGATCGCATCATCGCGGGCGTTAGCCGCGCACCCGCGGTGCGCCCCTGTGCCGGACACTCCCGTCATTGTACAGAGATGATCTTGGGAGGTTCCGGTTGTACGTCCGCCGCCTGTCCCTCGACCTGAGCCGCCATTTGATGGAGCCACTCCTCGAGGTTCGTGTAGCCGTCACTATCGTCGTCCGCGCTCGGATTGGCGGGCAGAGTGAGTGGACGGCTGTTCTGCGCGTAGACCGGCCACCCCCCTGCATTGCCATTGTCACAGTTCGAAATGTTCTCGGTGCGCCAGCCGGTTCCAGTGTAATAGCTGGACGGGTTGACGCAATGAATGAAGGTGCCCGTGCCATTCTTGACGTCGCTAACGAGCTTCGCGTCCCGAGCGCTCCGGTCCGCAGGCCGCGCACCTACGTTCGCGAGGACGTAGTCCTTGACCTGCCCCACCGGACGGGCCGTGAATCCTTCCGGCCATGTCGGAGGGCTTCGCACCTCGAGCGAGCTGCGGGAATTGGGCGACGAGATTGCCGCGAGCGTCCACGGGTCCGATGGAGGTACCAGCGATTGACTCGTGGAAGTAACCTCGGCGTTGTCGAAGAGGTACGCCTGGTTGCCAGTCGCGGCCATCGTATAGTCAAACCAGATGGGCTTCCCAACGCCGCGTCGGACAACTTCGTAGCTCGGGCCACGGATATACAGATTGCCAACGATTGAATTCTTCGTTCGGACTACATCTCCCCCATACTGCTCTTCGACCTCGTTTTGAAATCTGCTGGCCTCGATCACCCAGTTGTAGATCAGGTTGTTGGCAAAAACGAACTGGCCGGTCTTCGTGAGCGGACTGCGCTCGATGTTGTGCGCGAACAGGTTGTTCGTAACGGAGACGCGCCCAACCGCGACCGGCCCGGCAATCATTCCATACCCCGAATACTCGGAGGCAGGACTGTCGTTCAGACCTTCGGCAATGATGCTGTTCGAAATCGTAATATCGCCGAAATCGCGCCAAATATCGAAGGTCTCATCAGTGCCCCACGAGAACGTGCAGTGGTCAAGGACGATGTTGCTATTGGTCACGCCGCTCCAGTTGTTCAGCACGAACGCCTTGAGATAGGCGATCCTGTCGTCGCCACGACGGAACGTCATGTGCTGGATGAGGACGTTACCCGTTTCCAGCCGTATTCCGCCTCGAACCATGATCCCGGGTGATGGCGCTGTCTGGCCGGCAATCGTCAGATAGGGGTTGAACACCTGAGGGGTGTCAGACCATCGAATAACGCCTGAGACCTCAAAAACGCAGACTCGTGGTCCTTTGGCCTCGATGCACGCGCGTAGCGAGCCTGTCCCCGCATCATTCAGGTTGGTGACCCGGTAAATTGTGCCGCCGCGACCGGCGGGCGTCGTAATTCCGAATCCAGTAGCACCCGGAATGACCGGCACGGCTGCGGTGCCGGTCATTGAGAATAAACCCATCACCATGCAGCCCAACAGGATTGCTGCAATGCGCAAACGCTGGCCAAACAGACGGGTCAACGTAGATGACATGCGATCGCCCTCCAATTCGAGTACAGCGTGTGTTCACGCGGCACAATCCGCAGTGGCGCTCCGCCACAGAGATTGTACGTCGGTGATGTTGAATGACCATACCACCCAAGGGCGAACATAAAGTCTACCAAGTCACAGTTTGCGGGGCGCACAACGTGACGTTCGTCACAACGACTACCGGGGTTGACACTACAAGGTCCAGAACAACTCCACGCCCGCGCAATTTCGCCGCGCAGCGTTGAGCCGGACTGGAATCACACCCGCGGGCGGGACCAGCCGAACTGTTTTCGCTCCGATCTCCGTTCACTGCTCGGTAGGCCTGTGCCCGCGACGTCTCCTGATCGCTCTTCAGCAGGCGGACTGCCGCCGGCCAGGATCGTCATTCTCATCGTCAGTCCAAGATATGCGCAGAAGTACGGCCAAGGTTCGTACCACTCGCCGAAAAACAACCCGATCGCAACGGCTGAAATCCCAAAGACCGCCGCACTGAGCTGCAACCGCAACAATCCCTTCGCATCCCTTGCGCTGCGTCGCACTGCGGTAAAGGCGACCAGGAATGTTCCAATCAGGCAAAACAGACCAGGCAGCCCAAGGTCAAACCATGCTTCCAGGTAACTGTTGTGTGGCGACAGCGGGTGCGGAAGCGACCAGTACGCCCGCCAACCAAACCCGGTCAGGAAACTGATCGGGGTCTCGGCCATCCTGTCGAACAAGGCGACCCATATTCCGGTTCGGCCTGCTGACAGGTCCCAGACGTCCTGCGAGTTCAGCGTATCTTGAGTCAGCCGTTTGTAGAGGACATCGCCGTAGCGCGTGGTTGCCAGATACGCGCCGCTCGCCACCAAGATGATGGCCACTGCCGCCACTGTGCGGGTAATCTCCACCGAGGACAACTGTCTCCGGAACACGTAGGTCCAGACTGCGGCTCCCAGCACAAGAGCCACGAATGCCCCCCTGGAAAACGTCAGTACGAGGCTAAAAAACGAGAGTAGTACCGCCGACCACCAAACCGCTCGCATGATGCCGCGGCTGCCAAGCGCCGCTGCCACCAGTACCGGAATGAACAGGACGGTCAAGAGTGCGTAGGCGTTGACATGTGAAATCAGCCCGTTGGTTCGTCCGGTCGAATCCTGGGTGACGAAGTGCGTAGGCAAGATGGCTGTCGCCTCGCCCACCGTGAAGATCTGAGATAGAAAGACGACCGCGAGCAGCGCCTTAAGAACGAACATTACGTCCGCCTCGGTGCGCGGTCCGTAGAAGAATGCCAGGAAAATCAGGAAATAATCGATGAGCAGGACCTTCAGAAATAGCGCATTTTCTACGATCGGATATTGCTCGTACTGCACGACGAAGGACGCAACCCACCAGGTGAGGACTGCATAGCCGATCCTGACCGCAAAAAGAGCCTGGATCGCCGGAAGTTCAACCCTGAACCGGGATTTGCGAATTATGCGAATCAGCACCAGCAGGATCGCGCCGGCCAACAGCAGGTTCTTGGCATTCAACAGGAATCCGAAACTGATTATGTAACCGAAGCCGTCCTGCGCGACCAGGACCATCGGAAATAACGCAAGGATCAGTCGCATCCAATGTCTCCTTGCCGCGTCCGTGCTGCCCGGTCACGTCTGGCGAGTGTCATCGGTCAGGCTCCTCACCCGACCGACGTCCAAGGAACACATCTCGATGCACTGCAACCAGGCAGACAAACACCCCTCCCCACACCAGTGCGTGGGCGATATTGGCCGATGCAATCCCTCTGGACTCGAGCAGCGCCCATGTCAGAACGAGCGTTCCCGCGCCGATGATGAACTCGATTGCCATGTACGTGTATTGCCGTCCGCGAGCCATCAGGGCCGATCGCATCGGCCAGCCCGCGATGAAAAAGACGTCACCAACGAGCCGCCACACCCAGAGGTCCTTGACGGTGCTGAATTCACTCGTGAACACGATCGAAATGATGAGATCGCGTGCCGCAAGCAGTACGGCGACCGTAGGCACCATCGCGGCGATGCACAGCGCCACGAGTCGGCGCAGTACGCTTGCAAATTCGTTCTCACTGCGTGCCGCGGCCAGCGTCGGAAGAGAGTACATCGAGAGCACGGTCAAGAATATCATTGTATACATGTCGGAAAGTCGCACAGTAGCCTGCCAGAGACCCGCTTGCGTCTCTCCAAAATTGCCGATCAGCAGACTGCGCACCACGACGAGCGCCAGAGGCAATGCTGCGCTGTGCACCAGAAGCATCGGATAGAAGCCCAGAATCGGTCTTACATACCTGAACCGCGCAGTCGGCCAGAACGTGAGCAGGCGAGTCGTCGGATCTCGGTGACCAAGCCACGACGCGACGAGGAACGTCAGCGGTATGACCGCGACGGTAGCGATCAAGGCACCCCAGAGCCCGAAGAGCCACGCCGAAATTACGAAAACCGCGGCACCCGCCACGGTGACGACGATCCCGACCCCTGAGACGAGTTCGAAACGGCGCCGCGCCTGGAACAGCGCGGTAAACAACTGTCCCATCATGCCGATAGGAAGCACGATGGCTGCAAGAATCAGCAGTGGCGCGAACCGTTCGCCCCCCAGCAGCCAATCGGCAAGGTGCCGACGAAATGCGAATACCGCCGCAGCGAGAAACAACCCGATTCCCAGCACCAGCCGCAGAGCCGTGCCAATGACGCCGGAGGCGCGCTCGGGCTGCGTCTGCTCTGCCTCCGCCGTCATCTTGACTACGGCCGAATCAAGTGCATTGCTGGCGGTTGTCTGCAGCAGCGAGTAGAAGTTGCTAAGCTGCGCGATCAACGCCAGGCCGGCCGGGCCTACATACACGGCCGTTACCTTGATGCTGATGAACCCACAGACCAAGCGTACGACGGTACTGCCCGCACTCCATTTAACAGCCGACTTGAGCGTACCCGCCATTATTCCGACCGTGTTCCTGCTCTTTTTCGAGACTCCGTCGACTCTCGGCACCGGTGCGATGCCCCGCCAGCACCGGAGCCGATAAGCATCGCACGTCCCTCCATGGCATGACGCCTCACGGACACAGGAGACGCTCGTAAATCGGCATCACGGCATCGAGGCTGTGGTGGGTGTGAAAGTGGCGCCTCGCCCGCTCGGCTGCCGCTCGCCAGCGGTCTGCATCGCGCAGCAGCGCTGAAAGCTTTAGGTCGAGGTCATCCGCGTCGCGACATGCGATCGTGCCTGCATCTTCGTCAGACGTCGTTGGCGCGACGAACGACAATGTCGGAATGCCGCGAATCCATGCCTGCAGGAAGGTGTTCGGAAACCCTTCGAGAACCGAGGTATTCACCAACGCGGACGCGCCGTCGTAGAAGCGGCCCACCTCGCGAAATGGAACGAAGCCCGCAAACTGCAGATTGCCCAATTGCCGCGCCCTCGCTTCGACGGCGCGATAGTAGTCCACGCTGACGTCGTCCTGGCGGCGCGCGCCGCCCACCATCACGAATTGGCGATCCGGGTGCCTGGACGCGAGATCGATGAACAGCTCCGGACGCTTGTTCCGATCGACTTGGCCAATCCAGACGATGGGTCCGGTCGGCTTGCCGATGGCAAAGTCGTCCTCGGTATAACAGTTGGGCACGATGACGCCCGCCCGGCCAAATCGCTGCAGCAACATGGCTTTCTGGGCGCTGTTCTGCACCACGATCAAGTCACAGAATCGGAGCGCTGTTCTATACAACAGCAACTCGCGGCGCTCGATCCCGAAAATCCGGCCCGGGTAAAAATCAGCATCGCTCGCCGACGCGAAGATTGCTTTCTTTCCGACTCGTCGCGCAAACCACGCGCATGCACCGAGGACACCGTTCGCACCGCGGAAATAGACCACGTCCGGGGAGATGTCGCGCAGTCTCCTGACGACGTCGGTCATCCGGGGATGGATGCGCCGCAGGCCGCGGATGCCACGCCGGCCGGCCGGGGGTACGTGAAAAATCTCGATGCCGTCCGTGGTCACCGAATCGGGAACGTCATGATCGCCGGTGAGCACCGAGACCCGATAGCCACGTTTCCTCAGCGCATGCGCTACGATCCGCTGCTGGACTTCCGAACCCCCGACCACGGCGCTTTCGTTTGCGGCCAAAACTGGAAAGATCGTTTCCGACACGAAGCACACGTGCGGCCTTGGCGACATGCGCGCATCGTTCATCGGCCGGCAGACATCCAGCGTCGGTGCCACATCTGGAAGGCCAGGAGCAACCACACCCGTTGCTGCACGGATTCGTCGCCGACCCACAGCCGATCAAGATAGCGGCTCACGAGCGACGGGTCGAAAATGCCTTGGTCCACCACCGCGGATTGATTCAGATGCTCCCTGACCAGACCCTGGAGGTCCGTTGCCAGCCACTGCTTGACCGGAACGGCAAATCCGCGCTTCGGTCGGTCGACCAGGTTACGCGGCACATGCCGGTACAGGACCTTCTTCAGCAGGTGTTTCGGCCCGAGCGGTCCACGACGCATTTCAAACGGAATCGAGAATGCGAATTCGGCCAGCCGATGATCGATGAGCGGCTCGCGCCCCTCGATGCTGACCGCCATGGTGGCCCGGTCCACCTTCGTCAATATGTCGCCGGGCAGGTAATTGTGCAGATCCCAGAGGCACAGCTTTTCACCAGCCACGCCCGGATAGACATCTGCGGTGGTTCGGGTGGCCGCGCCTTCGCCCACCAACGACTGCAGTTCGTCGGGTCGAAAGTGCCAGAGAGCGATGTCAAAATATTCTCCTGCGCCCCCGGCCGCGACGCGCTCGCCGATCTTGGCGAGTCGAGCCGTAATGTGCCTGCGCAGTCGGTTGCGAATGGCGTCGGGCCAGGGGCAGGCCGCCAGCCAGTCATCCGCGTTACTCATCCGGGCCAGGCCGATCGCAGCAGCGATGGCGCTTCGCAACCGCAGGGGCAATTCATGGATGCGATCCCATTGCTGCAGCGCTGCGGTGTAACTCGAATAGCCGCTGAATAACTCGTCACCGCCATCGGCCGACAGCACGACCTTCACGCGTTCGGACGCCACGGTCGAGACCATCAGTGTTGGAATGCCCGACTCGTCCCCAAACGGTTCATCGTAGAGGTCGCCCCATCGCGGCAGGACGGCCTTGGCATCGTTGACCTTCAGAATCCGGGAGTAGTGATCCGTCTTCAGGTAACCCGCGACGGCTGCGGCATACGGCGATTCGTCGAACTCCGGTACGTCGAAGCCGATCGTAAATGTCTTGACCTGCTGGCCGCCGTGGGCTTGCAGCAGGGCTGTCAGTACGGACGAGTCCACGCCCCCGGACAGGAAAATACCCACCGGCACGTCGGCAATCATCCGGTACTTGAAAGCGCTGATCATCAGCGCCTCGAGTTCGTCAGCGAGCTCCGCCTCGCTGCGGTGCTGGCGCCGACCGACGTAGTCGAGCACGTTCCAGTAGCGGGTCAGCTTCATCTTTCCGCTGGCGTCGACCACCAGGTGATGCGCGGGAGGCAGCTTGAAGACGTTTCGGTAAATGCTGCGCGGGTCAATGATGTACCCATAGCGCAGGTAGTCAGCCATCGCCGCCCGGTCGATCTCGGCCGTCCAGCCGCGGAATGCACGTATTGCCTTCAACTCCGAGCCGAAGGCGAGCACTCGCCCGTCCCAGTGGTAGTAAAGCGGCTTCACGCCAAGGCGGTCGCGCAGCAGGTGCAACTCTCGTGTCGGCTTGTGCCACAAGGCAATCGCAAACATGCCGATGAACCGTGTAGCCGCCTGCGGTCCCCATTGCGCGAACGCTGCGAGGATCACCTCCGAATCGCCGGTTCCCGTGAAACGGTGTCCAAGCGGCTCCAGTTCGGCACGAATCTCCCGGAAGTTGTAGACCTCGCCGTTGTATACCATCACCCAATGTCCGCACTCGGAGAGCATGGGCTGGTGGCCGTGGGCACTCAGGTCGAGGATGGACAGGCGGCGGTGACCCAGGCCGGTGCGATTCTCATCGGACAACCATTGCCCGCTATCGTCCGGCCCGCGATGGTGTATGGATTCGATGGCCCGCGGCAGGTCGTCCACCCACGCCTGCGGATGCCCGGTGTGGACGCGGAAGCCAGTGATACCGCACATGTCATTTCCCCCGGAGCGCCGACACCTTCCAGACCTTCGTCAGGCCATCGCGACCTTCGTACACGACGTCGAGGCCCGCGACGATCGCATCGATCACCGAGCCGCGTTGCCAGCGGTGCCCGTTGACGAAATTCTCCCCGCTGCCGACGATGTAGAGATCGCCACGGTGCTCGTCGCGAAGCAGCGACATCAGTTGCTCACCTGTCGCAATAACACGCGTATCCGTGTAGTTGTCAATCACTTCGCCATTCACGACGCGCCCGAAAACCGACGCGTCTTCGGGGTCTGTCAACCAGTAGTCCACCTTGCCGAGATAGTAGGTCTGCGTGATCACGTCCTCGGCGATCACGACGTCTCCCGGTTGCAATGACAGCGACTTCATGAACTCGGCGGCACCCTTATGGTCCGGGTAGAGGTCGTAACCCGGATTGACCACGCTGGCGACGGCCAGCGGATTGACGACCAGCACGCATGTCAGGACTGCCGCAACCACCTGTGCTCGTGACGGCTCACCAGGCGTGGCGGTCGCCCCCAGCGAACCCGCGAACCATTGGCCGGTGGCGAAGGCTGCAATCAGCAACGGCAAGAGCACCGGCGTCATGTAGCGAAACTCGTGAGCTACGTCGAAGCACCCGATCAGGAACAGCGGCGCCCAGACGCCCAGCAGCACGAACAGCCACGCCTCCGGAATCTTGTGGCCTCGTGCGATGCGCCAAAGCGCCGCTCCGGCGCCGACCGCACCAATGACCATCGCGCCATAAGAGACCGGCAAGTAGTTCAGGAACGACCAAATGCTCGCCTTGCCCATCATGGCCACGAGGATCACGCCGCGCGAGCCGATATTCTCTGCGTTGAGCCAGACGACGTGTGCAACGGTCACGACTCCACTGACCGCTCCAAGGATCCACAGCGATGACCGTGTTCGTAGCCCGTTTCGCAGCGCAATGATCACAGCTGCCAACAGAAGCACCATGGCGATGTGATAATTGAACAGGAACTGCGCGACCAGTCCCAGCGACACCAGCACGCCCGACGTCACCCGACCCCAAATCCCCTGGACCTGGCGCGCCACCAGCCAAGCCACTGCCATTGCCGCCAGTACACCCGTTCCGAGAACAGCCCAATTCAAGTTCGGCCGCCATGGCGTCGCCGCCGAATCCGGCTCCACGGTTACGCCCAGAGTGCGAAGGACCGCCAAATGGTTGGCCACCGGGTAGAAGCCGTCGATCCAGCCTCTGCTCTGATATAGGCCCACGAGACTCACCACAATTGCCAAGCCACCCAACGCGAGCTTCAGCGGGTCTGCCCGCACGAAGCCCGGGTAGAGCATCAAGAGCGCAGTGAAGATCATCAACAGCTGGAACTGGAGTCCCAGCAGCATCAGCGCCAGTGCCCCCAGGAGATAGACACTCCGGCCGGTCCGTTCCCAGGCGAAGATGCACAACAGGTATGCGGCGATGCACGCCACCAGGAAGATATACATGCGCGAGTTCTGCGACTGCATAATCAATTCGGGCAGGAGCGCCACCGACGCAACGAAGCCCAGGTTCGGCACGGGCTGCAGAAACCTCCGCCCGACGAAAAAGGCCAGCAGGACTACGACCACACCGCAAATGGCGGACGGCAGTCGCATGGCCCATTCTGAGTTTCCGAAGACGCGGATAGACCCGGCGACCAGGTAGGTTTGGACAATGGCGCGGGCGTAGTACATGCCGCTCGGAAAGAGCGGCTCGCCATGCTGCGCGAGGTGCACGGCAGGGAGCGCCACGGTATCCTCGTCCGGCGCATGCAGCCCGACGTTGCCCAACCCCCAGAATCGCACGATCGCGCTCGCGATCACCAGCACGGCGAGCAGGCGCATTTCCCAGCGCCTCGGAGTTGCGGGAGCACCGCTCGGTTCGAGCGCTGCCGTGAGAGAGCCAAGCGCCGGTCTGACGATGTCAAGCATGCGACTTCAAGTTCCTTACCGGTTGGTGCAGGATCGGGTCCGGATGGGATTATCCCGGTGCCTAGCGCTCGAAAACGTGACCGAGGTCAACTCGAAGACCGTCTCCTTTGGATTGAATCTCGGTCACGAACGAGTCGATGCGATTATCATCGGGAAGCGCATCACAAGGGAAGCCCAAGACATGAGTGTCGTCGAGCAGGCATCCCAGCGCGTCCACTGGCGGAGCCGAGGGGATTGCGGCACACGCCATCGGAACAGCGTCTGAGCGCATCGTCGCGAGATGCTTACCGTCAGATCCGTGATCAGGGGATCGAATGATCAAACGTGCAGCACTCGAGACAATTCAAGATTCACGGCTTTGCATCGCCAAGCTTGAGCAGGCCATTGTCAGCCGCGTGGCGGACTCTCGTGCAATCGAGATACTGGAGGCGGGTTGCGGTCGGCAATGGGACCTCCGGCTGGGCGGACTTCCGTATCGCCTGACCGGCATCGATCTGGATCGGGAGGCGCTTGATTACAGACTTCACGTAGTGAAGGACCTTCATGAAGGTATCCTGGGGAATCTCAGTGACCATGACTTCCGGGATCGCCAGTTTGATGTTGTCTACAGTGCATTCGTGCTCGAGCACATCGAGCACGCAGACAAGGTCATGCGACAGTTTGCCCGCTGGCTCAGGCCCGGTGGACTATTGATCCTTGCCATTCCCGATCCAGATTCGGCGTACGGCTTTGTGACCCGCATGACACCACATTGGTTCCATGTGCAGTATTACCGCCGGATATACGGATTCAAAGACGCGGGGAAGCCGGGCTTTGGACCGTACAAAACCCATTATGATCGCCTGGTCTCCAGGGATGGAATTCACGAGTTTTGCGCACGGAATGACCTGGCGATTTTCGCGGAGTACGGGACACGCAACGGACCGCCCCGACAGGCCTGGCGGAAGACAGTGATACGCGTCGCGACCGGTGCGATCGCGCTGCTATCGTTCGGCCGTCTCGCGTCGAAGCACGACAACCTTCTCTACATCATTCAAAAGGGAGTCCGTGCGACGCGTAACCAGGGGAGCGCTCAATCTCCCGAGAATAACGCGTCGTAGGCCGCAAGCAGTTTCGGCGCCTCGTAGGTCCACTGTAGCTCGCGCTCCACGCGCTTGCGTCCGAATTCTCCCATTGCGATCCGCTGTCGCTCGTCACCGAGAAGCTCCAGGATCTTCTCCGCCAGGTCCTTTTCGTCGTTCTTCGCGGCATAAAGCGACGCGTCGAGAGCGGATCGGCGCCCTTCCGTCAGATCGAACTGCACTATCGGCTTACCGAGCGCCATGTACTCCATGATCTTGTTCATCGTGGACTTATCGTTCATCTCATTGGCGATGTCTGGATTCACGCAGACATCCGCCGTGCTGAGCATCTCGAGCATCGGCTCATCCGCGACGCGCCCCGTGAAGGTCACATAGTCTGAAAGCTTGAGTTCATCTGCGTATCGACGCAGCGCCTCGAACTCCGTGCCGGCTCCTACCAATCCGAAATGCACGTCCCTTCTCTGCTTTTCGTGCACGATGATGGACGCCGCGCGTAACAACAAGGCGATGCCTTCCTGCTCGCCCATGACGCCCACGTACCCGACCAAGTATTCTCTTCCCTTCTTGAGCGCCGGATTCGGCGGCACGCGGCGCACTCGATCGAGATTTGGCCCGCTTCGGACGACGAACACCTTCGACGGATGCATCTTTCCGCGAGCGATCGCAATGTCGCGGTACGATTCGTTGGTCGCGATACTCACGTCGGCTATGAGAAAAGTCAGACGCTCCAGCAGCACCAGGACATGATAGAAGAACCCCCGCTTCCCGAACTTGGCCTCGAACAGTTCGGGGTTGATGTCATGGTGGTCAAAAAGAAACCTCTTGCCAAACAACTTGAAGAATCCTCCGATAATGAAGATGTCATCCGGGGGATTGCATGCGTGTATCGCGTCGAAGCCACGTTCACGCAAGGCTCTGAATGAGAGAAAGAACTGGGCTCCAAGAGACCACGTGTATTCGAAGATGAACCCCAGATGTCCTCTGGCTTCCATGGGCAGGTGGTATCGGTAGATTTGGACCCCCTGCAGTGTTTCCCTGTCGATTTCATAGCCCTTGCCTTTGGGACAAATGATGGAAACGACGTAACCCGCCTGCTGCAGAGTCGTTGCTTCCTGCCAAACGCGTCGGTCGAATGGAACCGGTAAATTCTCGACGATGATGAGAACCTTTCGCGGACTACCAGCAGATGCCGTCATACCACTCGTCCCTATGCCCATTCCTGGTGACTCGGACGAGGTCGACCAGGAACTGGCCCTCGCTCAATAGCCCCGGAACACGCTTGAATTCAGGATCACCGTTGCCGATGACCACGACGCTGGCGTGGGCCATGACGCTCTCGATGCTATCCACCATCAATGCTGACAGGTGCGGAATTCGAGTAAGAATAAATTCGCGGTTGGCACCGACCAGGCGCGCGATGTTGACGTTGCGATCGTAAATCCGCAGATCGTACCCTTTACCAATCAACCGTTCGATCAGCTCCACAATCGGACTTTCTCGCAAGTCATCGGTGCCGGACTTGAAGCTGAATCCGAGCACCCCGACTCTGCGCACGCCGCGCGCGGCAACCATATCGAAGGCTCTGCGAATCTGCAGTTCGTTGCTCGGAAGAATCGACTCCAGGATAGGCAAGCTGAGGTCCAGAGCTCGTGCCTTGTATGTGAATGCCCGCAAATCCTTGGGCAAACAGGAACCGCCGAACGCGAACCCGGGCCGGAGGTAGTAAGGAGAAAGGTTCAGTTTAGTATCCTTGCAAAAGATCTCCATTACGGCATGACCGTCCAAACCCAACGCCTTCGCGACGTTGCCGATTTCGTTTGCAAAACCCACCTTCAGTGCGTGCCAGACGTTGTCCACGTACTTGACCATCTCGGCCGTTCTCAAGTCGGTCATTACAACCGGGCCCGGCAAGTCGGCGAATAGCTGCGAAACGATGTTCCCCGTGTCGTCGTCGGACCGGCCAATCACCGTTTTTGGCGGATTCCGGTAATCGAAGACTGCAGTGCCTTCGCGAAGAAACTCCGGATTGATCGCCAGGCCGAAGTCGGTGCCGGCAGTCTTGCCCGATGCCGATTCGAGCGTCGGCAACACGACCTCATTCATCGAGCCGGGCAGCATGGTACTGCGAATGACCACGACGTGATGCCTGTTCGTGGCGGCCAGCGCAGCACCGATTTCTGCGCAGACGGCGCGGACGAACTTAAGGTTCAGGCTGCCGTTCGCTTCACTGGGCGTCCCGACGCAGACGAGCGAAATCTCCGTGGCCGCTACCGCATCGGCCGCGTTGCTGGTCGCGGACAATCGCCCGTCGGCGACCGCTTTCGCAATCATGTCATCGACTTCCGCTTCGATGACCGGTGTCCGACCGGCGTTGATCAGGTCGACCTTCGTCGTGCTCGGGTCCACCCCTACGACCGTATGGCCATCCTGCGCCAGGCATGCAGCCGAAACAGCGCCAACATAACCTAGACCAAACACGCTCACTCTCATTCAAGCAACTCCAGAAAACGCGCAATGTTACTCTCGGGTCGGCGCGTCGGGCCACCCATCGTGCAAGTCAGTGGATCCGGTGTCCGTGATCTCGGCCAGGTTTATTCGAGCACGATACGGGTCACCAAACTCACCGCGCTGCATACTTTCGCCTCGCCACGCAGTGTGTCCGATGGCACTTTCTTGTCGAGCGCCGGGGAGTACCAGCCGAGGATGGGATTCAGGGTTCCCCGGTGGACCGCGCAAGTCCAGACGGGGTCCATCGAGAAGCACAACCGCCGTCGACTGCCCTGCCGGGTCGCGACCCAGCGGGCATTCTCAGCGTCGAGAACAACTCGGACATCAGGAGCAAAATGGAAGAAGATTTCCGCGATCCCAGGGCACGCACCGGACACAGCGTCCGTGACTTCCAGTTCGCCCTTCATCGGTGACACACGCAGGTGTCGCCTATGTATCACTCCGACGCGTTCATAGCCATCGTGTGCGGCGCGTACATACTGAGCAGCCCTACTTGACGACATTTCTTCAATCCACGCATGGGCTTTTCGGAGCCACATGAAGGCTCCTGCTTCCTCGGATTGGTTTTCGTTGTTGATCCGGATGGTGTTGTGCGCTGCTGTACCACGAAAATAGGAGCGCCATGCCGGCTGACTGTGATATGCGTAGGTACCGGGATCAACCAGCCACCAGGCGCCGTCCACCGCAAGACAGAAGCTCAGGGCATCGGAATGACCGTGGGCGGCGATCCCGAGAAAGCCGAGCGGCCCGGCGTCGAAAACGACATGAAACTCTTCACTCCCGAGCACGGCATAGCCGCCATCCCGATAGATTGCGGGATATGCTCTTTTTGTTCGGGGAGCGGAGTGTGAAACCGGCCCTGGGGCACGCATCGCCGCGTACCAGAAAGCCTTTGCACTGACCTCCGGGCTGCCATCGCCGAAGACTGCATCGACCGCGCCGAGCACCTCCGCGTATGGCCGCGCGGGCCAACTCGGTTCGAATCGAGTGACGAAGCCGTCATCGGCATCTCCGACCTGCGGCGGCTCACCACCTTCCGGGCTGACGTCGCGCAGGAACTTCGCCATCGACAGTATCCTGTCCGCAAACGCGTCGCTGAACGTTCGGCCCGCACGTGTACCGACCAACCAACAGAACAACAGGTACTCGAGTACCCAGAGGTGATAAAAGAACGCTTGTTCCTTGCCCACACCGTCCGCGAAAACCTGTAGCTCCGCCTCTCGTTCCAGTTCCCGATGCGCGAACTCGGCCCAGTCACACCCCGCGTTACCGAGGTCGAAGACTGTGCAGGCAGCCAACAGGCCTGTCAACTCGCCCACTAGATGATTGTTGGCCGAGGAAAAACGCGAAAGGAAGTGACGGACGAAATGTGCCTGCTGAAATATCGCGTTCCCCAGATCTTCACCGCGGCTCGTCGCGGCAAGGAGACCCGCTCGACCATCACGCAGCGCAAGCAGGCTGTGAACAACGCTCCATGAAACCAGGCGCAGCGAAACCTCGATGGCACTACACCAATGGATCCCGATTCCGTACGGGTTTGCCTCGATCCATCCATCGATCTGCTCGACCACAGCCCGCCGGTAACGGATTTCGCCGGTGAGCGCGTATGCCGCGGCCAACGGAACCAAGTGATGATGCCGGCCAAGCTCCCATATGAATTTGACGTTTCCGACGACGCTGTCGTCGCGATAATTGAGCGCCTGGCCGAATTTGCGTGGCGTCTTCATGTGGGTCACCGGCTCGATATGCCAGGCGGTCGGCACGCCGACATCGATCAGCTCATGGCCGAAGAAATCGATCCGCCCGTCGATGTAGTCCTGCAGCTTCGCCGTATTCAGGCGTAGCTGGCCCGGCCGAATCGCTCCATGTTCAGTGCCGAAGAGATTTGCCTTGGCGCAAATCGCGGTGGCTGGTCGCGGCGCCCATCCCGCCGCCACTTTGATCCGCTCAACGCATTGACCGACCCCACGCCGCACTCTGAACAGCATCTCCTGCGGCGACATGACGCGCAGTCGATTGATTCTCCAGAGAACCCAATTCATGTCGCGATGTCGAACTCGCGATGCCAGATTTCCAGGTTAAGCAGGCACCATAGCAACTTCTCGTGATTCTGCTTTGCATCAACATGCTCAGACAGGACTCGATCGAGAACTTCCTTTGTATAGTATTGCGCCGTGCGCGACGCAGGTCCGCTCAGATGATCGTACAGATAGTCGCGCATCGGCCCCCGAAACCATTCATTGACGGGCACACGAAACCCCACTTTGGGTCTTTCCAGGATCTGCCGAGGAAGCATTCGCTTCATCGCTTCCCGCAACAGCCACTTCCTCGTTCTGCCCTTGACCCGCATCCTGTCTGGCAAGGACGACACGTACTGCACAAGCTCATGATCGAGGAACGGCATTCGGCCTTCCAGGGACGCCGCCATGGTCATGCGATCACCTCGCTCGAGCAGGTTATCTGGTAACCAGCTCGTCTGATCGAAGTAGAGTATCCGACGCAGTGCCGTGTTCGAATCCGCGAACGACAAACCTGACGAGTGGCGTGCGACTGCTGATGCGCTCGGGCGGAACTTCACCAGCTCGACCCGGTCCGAGTTCGATAGCGCCCCGAACCAGCGCGGCATTCTCTCCTGCCAGTCTTCGAGCCCCATCGTCAGGATCGCGGTCTTGGCACGCCGAAAGCGATACGGCAGTGCCCGGATCAGCGGCTCCATCAAGTGCGCACGCACGCCGAAGGGTACGCACTGATACAAGGCCGCATACCGCTCGAACACGTGCTTCGGATAGCCTCCGAGCACCTCGTCGCTGCCTTCGCCGGTCAGCACCATCTTGACTGTCTTGCGCGCTTCTCTGGAAAGTAAGTAGATCGGAATGTCTGACGGCTCGGACACTGGCGCGTCCCGAAAGCGTACCAGCGCCGGTAGCTCGTCCATGAGGTGTTTCTGAGACACCTTGAGCTCGTGGTGCTCGGTTCTGTATCGGTCGGCTATCGTCTTCGCATAACGAAGTTCGCTGTAAGCCGATTCCGCAAAACCAACCGAAAATGTCTTCACGGGCAAGCTGCTGTGCCTGGCCATCAACCCGACGACCGCGGACGAATCGATGCCGCCGGACAGAAACGCTCCGAACGGCACATCGCTGACCATTCGGATTCGCACTGCTTCATCCAGCCGCTGAAGAAACTCGCCTGCTGGATCCTGGGCAATCTCGACGTCCATGCGCGCCAAGCCGTCCGGCGGCGTGTAGTAGGCCCATTGACGGAGTTCGCGCCTCTCCCAGACCGCGCAATGACCGGGCGGCAGCTTTCTGATTCCCGTGAACAGTGTCCGTGGTCCAGGCACATAACGGAACGACAAGTAGTCCCAGACCGCATCGAGATCGCATCGTTTCTCGATGCCGGGGACACAAAGCAGAGACTTGATCTCCGACGCGAAAACCATTTCGCCATTCGTCTCATGCAGGAACAGTGGCTTCTTGCCGAACCGGTCCCTGGCCAGGAACAGTCGTTCCCGACTTTTATCCCAGATCGCGAACGCAAACATTCCGCGGAACCGCGTAACACACTCGTCTCCGTACTCTTCGTAAGCGTGAACGATGGTCTCGGTATCGGACTCCGTCGCGAAGCGGTGGCCGCGCGCGATCAGTTCATCGCGCAATTCGCGATAGTTGTAGATTTCGCCGTTATAGACGATCTGTACACTGCCGTCCTCGTTGCCGATCGGTTGGTGACCGGTACTGAGATCGATAATCGACAGGCGACGATGGGCGAGACCAACGCTCAGCAAACCGCCGGCCGCCGTAGACTCGTGGAACCCTTCGTCGTCGGGGCCGCGATGGGCAATGGCATCGGCCATTGCTCGCAACGTAGCGCGGGCTGAGGGCCCCATCGCACTGCTTACGAATCCCGCGATTCCGCACACTATGCCAGCAATCCCCGATATAGCTCATCGAACTGGGCAGCAAGGCGCTCGACGCTGTAATGGTCGCGTGCGCACCGAAGTGCCTCACTGGACATGGAACGAAGTCGCTCACGATCTGTGACGATGGCTCGAAGCCGGCCGGCGATCGATTCCGGATCACGCGAACTAAGGAAGGCCCCCTGAACGCCTTCTTGGATGGTATCCGGAATGCAGCCGACTCGTGTCGTCAGCACTGGCGTTGCAGATGCCATGGCTTCCAGAATTGTATAAGGGAGCCCTTCTCTCGCCGTCGGAAAGACGAACAGATCAATGCTCTCCCAAAACCGGGCTTTCGCCTCGCCGAAGACGGGGCCAACGAATTCAACCACCTCCTGCAGACCCTCCCGGTCGACCGACTCACGCAACTCTCGTTCGTACGGTCCAGAGCCCGCGATGCGAAATCGCAAACCATCGAAACCACTGCGCTGCAGTATCGCAACCGCTCGTATCGCCTCGCCGACCCCTTTTTCTGCGGCGAGACGCCCTATGTACCCCAATACTATGCCGGATCCTTCAAATGACTTCGGTCTTGCAGCGCGATACTCGGCAAGATCGATCGCGTTCGGTATGACAATCAGCGGCTTTGCAGTCGCAAAGCTCCGGTATGCTTCGCGTTCACTCTCGGCGAGCAACACGATCACATCCGGAATCGCGAGACTCCATCTCAAGAAGCCTCGTCCTAACGTGTTGTGGCCCAGAAAGTCAGACGGCAGATCTCCACCATGAACCTGATAGACGACCTTGCAATGCAGAATCCTCGCGACCAGCAAGTACGCGAGGTCGCGCCAGTAAGCGTTTCGAACCAACGATGTGTTGAGATGAATGACATCCGGCCTGAACCGAACGATCTCCTTTAACAGCGTCAGCGGGCTCGCCACGATACGCACGATTTTCTGCGGGGTGCTCTCAGGCCGCCCTTCACTTCCGACCTGAAAATGTACAAGACAGTACGTTTTCGCCAGTGAAGACCCAAAAATCTGGTTGACATGTGTCGAAACACCGCTGACCGCGTCGCGGGACGGGCCGCACACCATAATCCGTTTCCGTCGGCCCTCCTGACTCACGATCCACCGTCACGGACGCAGTTTGACACGTCCAACATGAACTCCGTCTTTGTCATATTGTCTTTCAACAGAGTCACCGACCTACCTTCGCGGATATGGAATGGGATATTCGCACACTGCAGTCCGTGGTTGAACCGAGCAGTCCATGACAAGCGCGAATCGAATAATCGCAGAGTGCACGACGTCGTGTCTCAATGCCGTCATTGAACCAGGATCGCTCCGGACATCGTCATGAACAAATCAGGCATCCAAGACTCCTGGGACCGCTGTCCATGCAGGGACTTTCGGGCAACGTACGCCGGCAGCGCATCGGCAAGTCTATATGCTCCGTACCGCGCTTTGCGCGGCATGACCGCGTCCGCCACAACGCTCAGGAACAGACAGAGTCCACCGCGAGTAAGTTGCGAAATAATTGCTGGTATGCATCAAGAACGCGGTTCGGAGTGTGGTTCGCCTCAAAATATCGGCGGCAAATTTTTCCTTCCATGGTTCGCATGCGTTCATCGCTCATGTAGCCGCCCACAATCCCCTTCATCTCATCCAGGGATTGCACGATCCGTCCGACTGCCTGTCCATTCTCTCGGGCACCGCTGTCAAAGAACGACACCGTCGGTATGCCGCGGGCCCACGCCTGCAGGAATGTATTCGGGAACCCTTCGGTTCTCGACGTGTTCACGAAGACCGCCGCATCGTCAAAGACATCCTCGACTTGGCTGTACGGCAGGAAACCCGAGAACATGACATTCGGCAATGCCGCCGCGCGAGCTCTGATGAGATCGTAAAGAGCGGACTCATCGTCCCCGGGACCGCCGATCATCCTGAACTGCAGGTGCGGAAAGGCTGTGGCCAGGTCAAGAAACACTTCTGGTTGCTTGAGGTCACGTATCGTGGACACCCACAGCACCTCCCGGGACAGGCGCGCACCAGTCGCCACAACCGCCCCGGTGTACAAATAACAATTCGGAATCAACACGGACTCGCGCCCGAATTCCGCGCGAAATTGCGCAGCCTGCACTCCGGTCTGCACCACGATGCGATCGACGTGTCGTGCGCCGTACTCGTAGATCAACCGATCCCTTTGCAGACGAATCATCGGGTCGCCGGCCACCGCAAATACGGATTTCTTGCCATGCCGCTTGCAAAATGCCGCGACCACACCTGTCTGCATGCCCGCGGCGCGCTGATAGTAGACGTCGGCCTCCGTCCTCTTCATGCAATTCCACAGGCTCGCCAGGCGCGGCCAGAAAAACCGCAGTATCGGGACGCCCTCATCGGGGCGATATGCCTTCAGCACCCGGATGCCATCGATCACGACGTTATCCGGCTGTCCGAAGTCGAGACACACCATCGAGACCGGGTGACCACGCTTCACCAGCTCTTTGGCGATGATGATCTGCTGCAACTCGGCCCCACCGACAACAGGGATCTCCTGATCTCCCGCAAGTAACGGATAGGCATTGATTGCTACGAAGCAGACATGTGGGAGGGGGGCCGCCATTGGTCGCGCCGGGCCGACGGTGACTCAGTAGGCCCGGCGATGGACGAACAGCACCCACGCCGTCTGCGCGATGATCTTGAGATCGAGCCTCGGCGACCAGCGACGCAGCCGCATCAGTAAGCCTTGCGGTCGCCGAGAAACAGCAGGGCCGTCCGAATGAGAATCTTGAGGTCCAGCGTGGGCGACCAATGCCGCAGGTAATCGAGGTCGTACTCGATCCGGCGCTGCATCTCCTCGAGGCGGCTTGTCTCCCCGCGACAGCCATTCACCTGGGCAAGGCCGGTGATTCCCGGTAGCACCTTGTGACGCACCATGTAGCCCTTGATCAAGCGCCGGTATTGTTCATTGTGCGCCACCGCGTGCGGCCGCGGGCCCACCAGGCTCATCGTGCCGCGCAACACATTGAAGAATTGTGGCAGCTCGTCGATCGAGTAGCGGCGCAGCACCCGCCCGATCGGCGTGATGCGCTTGTCATCGACGGTCGCCTGCAACACGATCGCCCCGTCCTCGGTGACGGTCATCGTGCGAAACTTGAGCACATCGATGACCCGGCCGTCGAGCCCGTAGCGCCGCTGCCGGAATATGGCGGGGCCCGGTGAACTGAGCTTGATCAGCAAAGCCACCAGCACGAAGAACGGAGACAGGACCATCAGCGCCAGCGAACTGAAGACGATATCCATGCTGCGCTTGACCAGGCCGCGGGTCCCGTGGAATGGCGTCTCGCACAAGGCCACGATCGGCACGCCCTGGATGTCCGCCGTGCGCGACTGGATCAGGTCCACCACGAAGATGTCCGGCACGAAATAGATCGAAGCGGTCGTGTCGCGCAGCTCTTCCAGCAGGTCCACGACCCGCTGCACCTGCCGCATCGGCAATGCGATAAAGATGACTTCGATGTCATTCGCGTTGACATAGGCGGTGAGGTCGGAGAGCCCACCGAGCAGCAGCTTGCGTTCCGGCAGACCGAGCCGTTCCGAGCTGCGGTCGTCGAAGTATCCCTTGACCACGATCCCGAGCTCCCGGCTGCCCCGGATGCGCTCCACCAGCGTGCGACTGACGTCACTGAAGCCCGCCACGACCGCCTCGCGCGCATTGGCGGACGAGTGCATGAACCGCCGGATCAATTCGTGCAACGCAATGCTGATGACGATCAGCGGCACGGGAGTCACCAGCGCCCAGGTGAGGATCACGCGACGGGAGAATTCAGTGGACATCCTGGTGACGTAGCCGATTGCGAACAGGATCGCGAGCAGCAGCAACCACCGCAGCACGAGGCTCGTGGCGATGGACCACGAGCGCGGCAGGATGGCCATCGAATCGCTGCGCGGGCGCTGGATGACGGTGGGTGCGAGGATCGCAATCAGCACGGCGAGCGTCCGGAATTCTGCATCGAACGGGACCTCGTGCAGCGTCGCCAGGCCGTAGAGCATGCCGATCGCGACGAGCGGTGTGACCAGCAGTTGCACCAGTACCAATTGCCCGATCAGGACACTGCGTTTGAATACGATCGGTTCGTTCATGGCTGCCTAATTGTCGTGGTTCGGCACAGGTTCAGTCGCTTATGTCAAGCGCTCTATGAAATCACCGAACGGATCTGGCAGCCATAGAGTATAGGCGAAGCCGCCGACCGGCGCGGTCGCCTGAACAAGGCCCAATCGGGGGCTATCGCTCGCTTTCCAGCGACTG
>Ga0315278_10000172_pt1 | contig 57711 bp, 62 predicted proteins | sample YL17G06_0_MG_FD_203880 | JGI IMG/M metagenome (GOLD analysis project Ga0315278, IMG submission 203880) | Sediment microbial communities from Yellowstone Lake, YNP, Wyoming, USA - YL17G06_0 | ecosystem: Environmental > Aquatic > Freshwater > Lake > Sediment | place: USA: Wyoming | collected... | reverse complement strand
GGTTCTATAGGTACGTTCTTCATGTTGGTCAAAGACATCATGTCTCCTCAAGAGATTTATGAGTGGTGTTCAGGGCATTCTTCGTAGTCATAAAATGAGCACATTTCCTGGTATAACAATATAGAGGAACATTAATGTTCTTCATATTGAACACTCGGAACCACTCATTAACGGAGATGACCATGAGCACCAACAATAGCAACGATCTTTTCTCGGCTCTTTTCCTGACCATTCTTGCGATGCAACTTGTCGATATCGACCGCGACATTTCGTCGTGGGAGCGCGGGTCCGACCGCACCGAGCGAGCCAAGGCGCTGCGGCTCTACAGCCGCAACTGTCAGGCGTGCGCCGTTGGCGGTGAGAGCCGCGGACCTCGCGGGACCCACAAGGTGGGGCCGCGCTCGGCGCAGAACCAGCTTGACATGATCCGCAAGGCCTCGCGCCTTGCTGAGCACGCGCACCGGCTGGACAGCTCGGTGGTGTCGTACAGCTCCGTTTCGAACCTCAAGCAATTGGTTCGGAACATTGAAGTGCTCAGCACTGGTCGGTCGCAACCCACGACCAACATGCGCGGCGTCGGCATCGGCTGAATAACTCTAGAGCACTTCGGTGTTCGAGGAAATCAAGGCTTGCGCTTGGTTTCCTTTAGATGGTAATTTTTTAGTTCAGTATTCGGGATTCATCTAGCGGTTTAAGATGCCAGACTTTGACTCTGGTCACGGGGGTTCGATTCCCTCATCCCGAACCGGGGGGGGTAACGCTATGGGCGTACCAGTAGATATATCGAATTATCTTAGGGGGCATTTTCAATACAAAGATGTGAATTTAATTCTAACCCTTCAAGGGCGTACAATATTTTATATAGCTAAGTGGATGCCGCTTAGCAAAAAGCACAGATTGTTATGCGTTGATGCGTTAGTTACAGGAAATCCAGTACTACGGCTCGCACCGAGACGCTCGACATCTGCGGGAATATACACGCTCCAGAATTCTTAGATACGTTGCTATTCTAGGCTATAGCGGTTAGGCTAAGATGTGCCGCAAGATCGAAAAACCCGAATGGTTCTCAACCACTTAGAGATGGTAAGGGCAGACATCGAGCGCACCGTTGATCAAAGTGCTGATCGTGAGAAATGGCGCGAAGCCGTCCGCGGCGTGCTCGTATATTGGCTCGCTAACCTGTATGAGGAAGGCGCAGGCTATACTAAAGACCTAGAAACGTCACTCTCTATACTACGTAATCAAGTTGAATACTTGAAAAAACAATTACAGGACAAGGCGCCATGACAATAGTGACGTGGGTTAAGTACAAAGAGTACGCAGGCTGCAAGATAGATGGCACCGTGCCTGTGCCTAAACCCACGTCCAATTTTCACATGGACCATGCTTTTTATTTAACGGCGATGATCGAGGCACCGACATACGGTTCGGTACAAAGCTACGATGGCGCGGCTATGTCGGGGGGCCCGCTGCACAACATCGCTGTACAGCCTAGGGATTTAGCCCAAGGGTCATTTTTTGCACTACTGCGCCATATCGAAGTTACCACGTTGAATCCACCGGAATTACTCGATCTATGGGCAGCGTATAATGCGCAGCGCTGGGCGGTTACCCAGAATGCAACTTTAAAGAATAAAAACACGGGTAATAGCGTACCTGGCGCAGAGATACGTAACACGTTCACGCCTATTAACGGCGCGGTACCCAAAGAGGGCGAAGCGTGGGAGAAGGCAAAGCGCTGGGCGTTGCTACACCATAAACTATTAGCGTCGCCGGCTACGTTCGATGCTCAAAAGAACTATGCGATTAACTGGTTGTTACAAACGCAAAAAGACGTTGAGAATTTATTCTACCAAGGACGCGAACCCCGCACTCTGACAGATTTAAGTCCTGAAGAGGACTTAGCAATGTGCGTATATCACTGCTATTCCGTAAACGCCCCTGCGCCCGCACGCGATGAGCTCGTCAAGACTCTAAGTAAAAGCAAGAGCGGAAAACCCTTTGCTGTTGCCCTTATAGCCCACTTGGCTTCAAACTCGTTTGGGAACTGGGAAGTACGCTACACGCGCACTTACAACGCAGCGCTCGCATCGGGACTGTGGCCCAAGAGCCTGTTCATAGGCGTAGGTTCTATATTCCCGACGCGGAGCTAGGGGGTTTGTATGAATACCAGGGAATTAGCGGCATTTCTGGAAGATACGCTGCAAGACCACATTCAGATAAGTATAAAGGTTGCCAAACCGGATTATGCAGTATTCGACGTAGAAGATAACGTGGGTAATACTTACGTTTTGAGGCTTACGCACGTAAAGGTTACCGATGAAGACGATGAAAACGTTGACATCGACCTTGATTAAAGCTAAGTCTCGTAAAAGTCAGCATAAAGAGGGTATAAGAATGTAGCAGCAAGGCGACTGCTTTTCCCCTTTGGAGTTTGTTGTTTTTAGGGTCCGTAGCGCAATGGTCAGCGCCCCCCGCTCATAACGGGAACGTTGTCGGTTCGAGTCCGACCGGGCCCACCCCTTTATTTAATAGGAGAATGCAATGGCTAAATCAAAGCGACCCAGTGGTGCGAAGTCTGTCACGTGCAATAAGTGCAAGACAGAAGCGCACGGTATTGCAGACACGGTGCATCGCTGGTGCCACGGTAACAAGAAGGACCGTAAGCCTGCGGTGAAAGGCAATCGCGGCACCTGGCAGTAAGTGCAAACCTTCTTGCCGTTCGAAGACTTTACGTTAACGGCTAGTATTTTAGATAGACGGCGCTTAGGTAATCAGCGCGTCGAGTGTAAACAAATACTACTCGCGTTACACAAGGGTGGTGGATGGAAAAACCATCCTGCCGTTAAAATGTGGCGCGGACATTCGCAATATCTGATTAAATATTACTACACCATCGTCGAAGAATGGAAACGACGAGGTTATAAGCACAATATGATGCTAGACCCTTCAGCCTTCGAAATGGCTAAGGGCGAGCCAGATTCTCCTTACTGGCTCGGCACACCAACCTTCCACGAACGGCATCGTGCCATGTTGGTGTATAAAGATCCGGCACACTACAAGCCTATATTTAGTAAGCTGGCGCGTAGCTTCGCTTATTACCAGCCGGTCGATATACCCGGCTACTACTGGCCTCCGCCGCTAGAGTTACCTGTTCCCGTAGAGGCTGAGCAGGTATTCCTTGTCTAGCCGGTCAGGCCTGCCTTCTTCGGTACGGTACACGGGTAAAGCAGCGGTTGCAGCACTGACATCTTGCAGGGTCTGGTCAATGCAAGAGATCAAGCGCTGAGCTTGCGCTTTCTTTACTTCCGGTGTAACCTTAATAATCGAACTGATTGCAGTATTTAGTTCTATAAAATAGTCCCGCATAAACGGGAGCACTGGGTCAGTGCGATAACATCCATCAAATTCATTCTGGATAATAGCCAATGTATCAAAAACAAAATTACTAGCCTCAACTAACGCCCCGCGGCGTAGAGCATCTTTCACTGCGTAGAGCGCTCTGAGAGATGTTTCCGTGCAAGCAGGGCTGTGTTCAGGGATCATGGTGTTAATGGTAGCACACCGGATTTTTAATCCGTGCGGTTCGAGTTCAAATCTCGGTGGTCCCACTATGCTACGTAGAATAATCGTGGAGAATCAGTCAATGGTATATGATAAGACTAGAAGTCCTAACCGTAAGTTTAGCCCACAAACCCACAAAACATGGCGTGCAGTAGAGCGCCGCGTACGAAGCAGTGTTGTTGTAGAAGTAAATGAATTACCCCTTCCAGTCCCTAAGTATTCATGTGCGCTAAGCGCAGCACGTATTGATGACAACGGTCAAGTCATCGACATGAACAGGCACTTGCCCATGCACGCAATCCCGGCCGCCATTGAAATCCTGCAAGAGATTTACGCCAAATACACCGAGATACGCGCTTCAAAACAGGAAGAATTCGACATACGTCGAGCCGAGCGCGGTGATGACGACCTGGACGATGACGATATTTTCCGAAGTACGGCTGACACGCTTCCCCAGCGCCGCGCGTTGCGCTAGGGTTGGCCATGCTGAAGCATTACGATTTCGAATGCAGTAAGTGCGGTGAGACCTTCGCTGACTACGTGGAAGGCGTCGAAGGCGTGCCTGATAAGTGTTTGCATTGCGAAAACATAGAGGGCTTCAAGAAACTACCGAGCACCTTCGCACTGCCTACGCACGTAATCATGGCGTATCCCGGTTCTAAAAGACTCAAGGCAGGATATGTACACTCACACGCACGCCCCGCTGAGAAAAAAGAGACACAAGTCTCTATGCATATTCCGAAAGCGAGTAAGTAATGGCTCTCTCAAGTAATACGTTAGCTGATCTCTTGTATTCGAAATTAGAAAGCAAGATGGGTAAGATACCCAAGAAAGCGAAGCGTATTACTGAGAAGTTTACAGAGGCAGTAGCGGAAGCGATCGTAGAGCATTTCAAGACCGCATGCGTCGACCAGCATGAATGTCCCGGTGACAATGAGCTCCCGTAACACCTTTCGGCGCAACCTTGGGTCCTGCAACTAATAAGACTCTGACAGGTACCGGAACCGGAAGTCTTACTTAGAGCCCCATTTAAACCAGGTTTTTTTAGCTTTCTTAGATATTGTAGGAGGCTCACTACAGGATTTACCGGCTTCGCTGAGTGCTTCTTCGATATTCTTCGCTTGAAGCTCACCGATAGGTACGACGATAAAATTACCGGTTTTATCTATGTCGACGGCGGCTTTCTTCTGTAGAATCGGGCGCGTAGAAATCTTTTTTAACCGTGTCAAACCCCGGTTAATTTCACGCGCTTGTTCGTGAGCACGTTGTTTATTGTGATACTCAAGGTCGAGAGCCGTGAGATCTTTATTTATGACCACCATGAAGCCTCCGGAGTTCTTCAGCAACTAGCGTGGCGTGGTGTACGGCCTCAACAACACCCTTGCCGTATTCCTCGAACGTACCTGCGACTTCTTGTTCGCGCTTTATTTGGCTCTCACGTACCTTGTCGAGAGTCGAATAGTTGTGCTGTTGAATCTCATGCATTTTAGCTTGTAAGTCGGTATTTTTGGTACGCTCTTGCATATATAAGAAAATGAAAAGGCCCGCGATGAGGCCAAGCGGGCCTTGTTGTAAAAAGATTGTTACGATGGCATCCATTTACTCGAATGCAATGATCTTAACACGCGCGCCTGTCACAGGCGACGCAGGCGTGGTGACCAACAGCTGTTTAATGGCTTGTCCATTGGGATTACTGATCATAATCCAACCCCCGTCTTCGGACAGACTCGTCGGTGTGGGCGTTACAACGACGCCATCCGATAGCTTTACCGTGACATCGGTCGTATCGGATTCGACGAAGAGAAACTTAGGCGCCGTGACCGTGTCGAGCGTTACGGAGTAGTCTACCACGCTTGCAGCGATCTGGACGGTCTTGATGGACTGCTCATTGTACGCCAAGGTGAAAGTCAACGGAGTCCTACAGGGTACCGCACCGTCTGGGGTGGTGTCGCCGTAGGTAAGCGTCGCTGAAACTGTGAGATTCGCCATGGATGTCTCCTGCTAGATTTTAGCTTAGTTGTTGCAAATTAACAGTTAGCGAGCTTGGTAGCAGGCTTCATTGTGGTATCGAAAACAGGCTTAGTTTTGCTTATTGAATCCGGAGCAGGATCTGGAGCAGGTGTAGTGGCAGGCGCAGTCGTTGCGGCCATACTTTTATCGAAATAAGTCGCTGTAGGTACTAGCGCCAACCCGCCGGAGCCGCTACGGCCAAGCACGAACGCATCGGTAGCCTTGCGTGCCGCCGACGCCTTGTCACCGCCGAAGAACAATTTGATGAGTTTCACGAATGCCGCGAGTTCAGATAAATTGGGCGCACCGGCAACAAGAACCAGCCCTGCAACGAGTTCGCTCTCGTCAAACGGGGGCCTGCTCGTGTCTTCGGTATTACTCAGACGCCGTGCAAGCTCACTTGTCCAACCGAGGATGCCGCCGGTCGCTACCGAAAAAGAAGTAGCGTAGATGCCTCCGATATCTGCAGTCGCTATTTCTTGTAATAGGTCGGTTATTTCTTTTATCTCAGCGAGGAGCTGTTCAGCTTGCGCGATAAGGGCTTCGATTTGACTGATTGTCTGCTCGATCATGTTGATGATTCCGTTATTAGAAACGGTACGATTCAACATGCCTTCGACGAACAACTCTATTTTACTGATGAGAGTCCGCAGGATAGGAAACATCTGGTACAGCGATGGGGTGGCAAACCAATCGGGCGGCGTACCCTTACGTGAGCTGCCGGGAAATCGCGTATAGTACACCCGGACGCAATTAGATAAATCACTCATAGGTTGAAAAGAATCGTTTATTTTGTAACGTAATGCGAGTGCGTAATAGTATGGCGTATCTACTTTTAGATCCGCAGAGGTGTCTACGAATCTGGAACGGAACCCGTCGTTTCTAAGGCGTGCGATGACCTTAGTTGTAGCAGTAGAGGGGTAAGCGTTGATATCCCTAGCGGGTTGCTTTGTGAAATTACTGTTCCAGGTAAAGCGTTCACGGAGAATAGAATCTGTAGATCGAATCACGAATATCTCCGTGATCACGGCTTTTTCTAGACTGAGCAGCGGTTTGATTAGTACAGGAGGTACCGGGTCCCAGTCTAATTGAACACCGATTTTACCTTCAGTAGGCTCCGGCATAATACGGGCTTTTAAGCCCGCGGGTACTGGACGGCTACGTGACGTAAGGTCAGAGCGAATACCTAGATCAATGATGCGTCCGATAATTGCTACGATCCTGTAAATGTCAGTCAAGCTCGTTGAACCGAACACGACGGACACTCCAGCTACAGCAAAGTCTTGTGGGAAATCAGGCTTGGCGTAATCACCAGGATCATTCAGCGACGTAAGTACGGTCCGGTAATAACCGCGATTACCTCCTTGTGACTCATCGGCAGTGTTTATGAAAGTGATTACATCGGGAGTATTGGCGTTTACAACACTCTGCGGAAACACGTTATTATTTAGTAGTGTCCCATAGTTTGGTGTACGGATAGACGCATCGATAGAGTCCGTGGGTATCGGATCTCCTAATCCGTAATGCTGTTTTTGTATAGGCACTACGAGCGCATGCGCCGTGGTCTCCCCTAATAGTGCGTCAATTAAATCTTCTATCTCTTTGAGAAGTGTCCGAAGTGCTACTTCTAAGGGGTCCGCGGATGCTAACGCGGCGAGGGCTTTCGCGATCTCTAGGCCGGCCTTGGTAGTGGTCAGTAATTTTGTTAACGTCTTGTTAAACTCAACGATTGCGTCTACAGCTTGGCGCGCGTCTTTCGGATAGAACGCCTGTAGTTCTAAGTTGTGCCACATATGTCGCGTAGGTGCCGTTACTGACAAGGTTAACGGTACGTCGGCATTTCTGTCGTCAGTCATTGTTTGGTCTTTTCCAGCATGTCCATTTGCTGTTGAAGTAACCGATTAGCAGCAGCGAGCTTTTGCTCAAGCTCGGCTTTTTGCGCGAGCTTCATCAACCTCTGCGCTTCGAGTATTTTAACGAGTATAGGCGGGGTTTCCCAGCGCTGATTAGCCATAAATCACCGTACGTAAGGGTATCATAAATTGGGCATATTTTCTGGTATAACAATATAGAGGGACAATCTATCCCCCTCAGAACGGGTTAAACAAATGGGAAATTTCCTCGCGTCGAAGTTGTTCGTGGGTCTGGCTTCTTTCCTCGGTGGCATCGCAACCACGGTGGTGGCCAAGAAGACGTACGATGTGGTGACTCAGCCCAAGCCGATCGTGTTCGACGCGGTTGCGTTGAGCAAGCTCTCGGCAGATGCGCAGAGGCAGATCAAGGACAGTGCGCGCGACGCCGGCCTTCAGGCGTAGTCAGAAGTACAGGAGGCGCGGGGATAAAACCCTGCGCCTCCTGTACTTTAGCAATTGGAGTATTTATGAACAAAGCAGTTGTCACAGCATTACTCGGATTGGTAACGGGTTTCTTTTTAGGCACGCTGGGTAAAGGCAAGCGGCGCTCAGTGTTAGACGATATTCCTGCAAGTATTCTACCGCCTACAACTGTAGTACCTACAAGCAACATAAAGGTAGTATTAGACTTTGACTTGGTAGCTGGTGTTTATGAGCGTTACGGCAAAGAAGGTGTCTACGCATATTTGGTGGACAACAACCTTGCCAAAGACTATCAACATGGCTCTTTTATTATCGATCAGATTTTCGTACCTGAATACGAAAAGTTCAAGCGCAGACAAGGCGCGTCCGACGAACCGATTACAGAGCAACCCCAGACGTAACACTGCGCATGTTTATTATCTCAGCACTGAGCTGCGGCGTGAAGGGAACTAACGGGGGAAGCGCATTGCCAACCACAGGAAAAGGCCCTGCAGTGCCCGTGATAGGGTGTGTATGTAGATCGAGCAATCCGTACAAATGAAGCAAATGCGCTTGGAGCTGCTCGAACTTTACAATGTGCCCCGTAATGGAGTCACCGCCCAGGACTACGGAATCAGGCAGGTTATTCGTACTCAGAATAGTTTTCAATGTACGGGCTTTAAGCTGCCCCAATAAAGACGTTACTTCGAAGTTACCTGCGGCCATGGACAAGAACTCCATATTACCAGCCCAGGTGGTCATTTTATAACCGCTGGTTGGGTTGAGCGAAGTAGGCCCTCCAATGTCTACGACCCAATCACCGCTGTCGATATCAAATACAACGGCATCACCAAGAGTGCTGCCCTGCACGGCGACAAATAAACCACGGCCTGCAGAGATCCCGTAATCGCGAACGGCATTTGAGCTTAGATCATTGCCTGCATTTACGGCGTAGTCTCCGGTCACCGAGGTTTTAGCGTTACCTCCTACGTTCAAGGTATCCGAGCCAGAGATAACCGTTGTCTGACTACCTTGAATTTTTTTAGCTTTGTTGCCAGTGCTCTCTTCCGAACTTACGCCATTAGCGGCAGATCCGGAATTGATGGATACGCCATTTATCCCGTAGATTTCGCACTGCCCATCGGCATCTACATGGAAACGGAATAGTGTCTGACCTTTAGGTGTACATAGCTCTAGATTGAGCATGTCACCTTCAGAGCCTAGATCGAATTTGATGGACCAATTCTCTTCGTCTGAACCCGCTTCTGTCTTTTGGTCACTTCCGCCACGAAAGCTCATATTGATTCGACCATCGTTATTTTTGATGGTGAACTCACCCATGTCGGTGACATGCCGGTAATTACGCGAAATAATCTCAACCAAATCATTGAGTAAATGCGTGCGTATTTGCGAAAAAGCGCCTGAACGTACAACATTCATGCCGCCGGCAAGCACGCCTATCATGTTTCCATCGGCACAGGTTTGTACCCAGTCACCTGGCATGCAGCTTGTAGGCTCTGACGGCAGTCTGTAATTACCCCCCGTACCGAGCAGGTCTTTGTTCTGACCCTCGCCGCCAAAACCACCCACATCCGCTACGGAAAAAGGCGTAGTGTTACTGGCTTGGTTATTAAGACGCGTAACGATACCGAGAATGATAGGATCGCCAAATTCATAGGACACCAATACTTCCGTACCGGGCTCTAATGCGGATATCTGTCCCGGCGTAGAGCGTAAACGCGGTACGCCTGTCATAGCGCCACGGCGCGTGTGCACCGTTGATGTATACGTGTCCGCGTTATACGAAATAACTGTCCCGTACTCACCCGAACGCGCATGCCCGCCAACGCCACCATGCCGGCCACCGTCCGTAGTAGCATTGGGGTCGCGTGAACTCGCGTTTATCTGTTGGGGCAACAAAGTAGACATGCCCCACTTTAACCTACTGCGTAAAGTAGTGGTATGGGTCTTCCGCCGTGTCAGGTACTTTTTTATTTAGGTACGCCTGTGACAGGCCGAGTCCAGATAACGCACCTAGACCGCCGCCAATTGCTGGTGCATGTCTAGCAAGCGTACCTGGATTAGCACGCGCGGCGTCATCTAACAGCGCAGGTGACAGTTTATGTCCCAGAGCTCCACCTGCACCGCCCGCTAAAGCGCCCATTAAAAAGCCCTGACCTTTGCGGTCTTCGGGAGCAAGCACACGTCCTGCAACACCGCCTAATACAGCACCTCCCAGTAAACCGGGATAAATCCCGAGTTTTACCAGGAGGGTTTTACAGCCTTGGTTGTAGGCTGCGCGGTACATTATACTGCGGCAGATACTTCGGCGGACGATGTATTTTCGGCGGCTACGTCATCCGAAGTCGCATCGATAAACCCTACGACCGCATCGAGGGTTGCTTTCGGAATATAGTTAGGCTCACCCAAGTCATCGGCTCCCCACGGCATAAGCCGGTCGAACATAAATGAGACTTGCTCAGCGATCATATTCGCACCCGCTTGGATGCTGATATTATACGATTGGATCATCGTAAGTTCGGCGTAAAAACCGCCTACGAATTGATGTGACTTAGTTCTGAAAATAGACCCGAGTCCGAATGGGATGAGGTAAAGCTCGGAATCCAAGTTGATATAGAATTTAGAGGAAGAAGCGCGCGCCGCAGGGTCGTCCATATCATTGACGGGCAAGTCTTTACTTTTTGCGTTGTGGTAGAGCACCCGCAACAGATTTCGTCCGTTTACGAAAAGACGGGCGATGCTACCATTACCCTGCGCCTTGCCACTCACGAAGAACGACCGGCCAGAGCCGATGGCCATGACCGGTGTCGTAGATTTTACCTGACTGATATTCAGGTTTTGCATCATACCGATAGCTAGCAAGGACCCGAAAGTCTTGCCGTTCGTTTCGTCGATGCTAGCTTGATGCATACGAGCAGGACCCGCTAGCACCAGAGTGTCATCCGGATGCGCCGACGTATACGCCGCATTGTCCATGACGCGCTCGACGTAATGGTCTTGAAAGCGCCAACTAACCAAATTGCGTGTAATACCAAGGGGCATCGTGGACTCCTCGCTATCAATGATAGCTTGGTAGATTCGTAAAATCGATAGGGCGCAGCTGTATTTTCGCTGAACTTGATTTGTAGTACTGCGGTTGAGAGTACACAGCCGGAGCATTGGGCTGGTATTGCGGTGTCGGTGGAGGGGGCGGAGGGGGCGAACCGCTGGCTGCGCTCATCGCTGCGTCAGGCGCGACCTGCGCGGCAGCAAAGCCTAAGCCGCCGACTAATTTAGTACGCGCAATACTCTGATCGACCTTACCCAGCGGGTTCATGGGGTCCGGCGCTCGCATTGACTTACCTAACGCATCTCGCCAGCCCATGTCTTTTGAGCGCGTAACCATCTGCTTTAGCGGCATACCCGTCGTTTTCGACAGCTCTCTAAAGCGCATACGTTTCGCGTTGCCGAGTAACCCCTCACCTACACCGGTAGCTGCACCAAAACCCGCACCCGACAGCGCACCCGAGCCAAAACCGCTTGCGAAAGCGCTACCGCGTTCGCCGGGTTCCGCCATGGCGGCGTTGAGTCCGCCGCTAAGCACACCACCCGCGAGTCCGCCCGATACGGTGTCGCGAATTGCTTTGTGCGCAACGCCGCGCACCATCTGACGTGTTTTTGTAGGGTCCGTTCCTAGAAATCGAGTAGCTCCATTTATAACGGCACTCTCAGCGCGTCGCGCCAAGGGATTGGTGAATTGCATGAGCTTAGACGGGCCAAGCTTACTCAACCCCTGCCCAAAGGCCCTAGCCGCCATACCCAGAAATGCCGTCTTTTCAGACGGCCTTCCAGGTACAGGCATCGCGCGAATGTCGATCTCTCGGAGCACTACGCCACCAAGTGTAGACCAATTACGTTCAGGGGCTTGGGCAAATCCACCTCGACGTAGATTTCAACGCGGTCGGCAGAGGCAGTGGACACTGCGAGAGACGTAATAGTCGCTCCGTTGAGCGGTGCTCCAAGTCGTGGAACACGGCGGAGTTTGAGACTGTCCGTAGCCGTATTCACAGCCTGACGGATAAATCCGAGTGTGTCGTTGTTGATGTTCCAGATTCCGAGGAACGGCTCAAGTACGCTGAGATAGTACAACGATACGAAATCGAAATTCTTGACGATCGAGTACTCGCCACTTTCGAGTGTCGCAGGGTCCGTCGTCAGCTGGTGAATGCTGTACGGCAACGAGGTTGGCGAATTCTGCGCGAACACATACCAGCCGCCGTCACTGAGATCAGTGAGTTGCGCCTCCGTGAAGTAATCGCTGGAATGCGTAAGTTGACCGACGCCAGCACCGCCGAGCCTGCTGAAGCCCTGATGACTCGGCAGGCCCGCAGTCATACCGCCGACAACCGCGCTCAAGTACCAACCCGGTTGTGCGTCGGCCGCCGCAGCAGTGCCATCCGCGTTAGCCGGCTTGGAGCCGTCTACCAAACCATCAACGAGAACTGTATCAGGCCAGGTCAGGATTGCGCGACGCGAATTCAGAGACTGGGCATTCGTTACGAGCTGTGCAACTTGCTGATCTTTGCTGAGCTCACGAATTACGCGATAACGGAGGGAACCTTGGGTAACGGTCGTGCCGGTTCCGAGACGATTATCCGTATGCGGGAGTTCGCGTTCCAATACGCTCGTATTGTTCTGGTAAGCACCAGATACAATATTTGTGATCTGTAGGCGCTGCTCGCTGATTACGCTGTCAACGATGAACTTCTTGAACGTGCTTGTGAATACACTGTTAGGATTGTTAGGAATCTCAATGGTGTCGCCAGCAAGCACACCCGCGGTTATAAACGCGGCATTCGAGTCGTACATGCGCAAAAACGCAGCGTCGAGAATAGCTGTAGTCACAACGTCGACACCCGCAACTGTATTCAGAGCAGTAGCGACGAATGCCGCTTGGGCCGTGGCGCCCGACGACGTAGACGCTACGAGATTTACAGATCCCGTAAATGGGGTGGTGACACCTGTGCCGGAATTAATGGCATCTACAAGTTCTTGCGAGCTGACCTGCGTAGAGCCGAAATCACCATTTACAATGGTGGAAACTCCCGCGACTTCGACAATGCTGAAAATACCGTTCGCGGTCGTATTGTTCTGGAAAAGAGTAATGGTACGCGTTCCGGGCGTGAGACCCGCTACGCGCGACGTAAACGTGGTCGCTGCTGCGGTAGTCTTACGGGCGCGGTTGTCGACGAGTGCAATAATCGTTACACCCGTAGAAGGACGCATAACGGTGTAGTTGACACCGTCCGATCCGACAATGGCCGGTGAAGGCAGCGCTTCGTCAAGTTCAACCTGCGTGGCGCTATTGATATGCGCGATGGTGTACGTACCGTCGAGGGACGCCACCGTTTCGCTGGCTGACAATATGATCTTGTCGCCGGGCTTCAAATTGCTAGTAAGCGCATTGAATGGAGACGCAAGATTCAACGTCTTAATGCCTGCCGGGACAGCACCCGAAAGGGCTTCTGACGTCGCGTCTATGTTTTCGCTTACAATGGTAGATTCGGTAGTCAGCGTACCTGTACCGATTACTACGCGGAATTTCTGAGGTACGCCGGTACTAAGCGCAATGTTCGGGTCTGCCAGAGACTCATTGTCTGCTTTGAAAGACGCCGCGACACTCAGACTCGTCGTGAGCAAAACAACCGCATAGACGCCGTCATCCGAGGAAATCGCGTCTTTGGCCTTGTTGTAACCGATGAGATCGTCCGAGACGATACCATAGAAATAAATAGGCGCCGTACCGGCATTCTGCCGAGCTACAGACAGTGCACCCGCAAGTGGATTGCGACTATCGATACGTCCGATTTTGGTTTCGATTTCCGTCGTGCTATTGACCGAATCGATAGCCTGCAGGTCCGTGCGGAACGCGCGGTATTCGACATATACACGAGCGTACGCAACAACACGCGGAATAACGCCAACGACCAAGGTGACTCCTCCGAGAATCGTGATCTCGTTGGAGGATTGGAATGTCGGAGTTACGACGAAACTGCTGTCAATCAATTGATTGGTCAGTTTGCGCTCGACACGGTACTTGAGCGATGCAGTAGCCGCTGCGAAATTAGCTGAGACACGCAGAACAGTCTCACTGTCTACGCTGAGAACGGTCAGCACCAGATTCGGTGTACCTGGCGACGCCAAACTGGGGTCCTGCACGATGAGCTTGTCGCCCGCCTGTACACCAGCGGTCACAAACGTCGCGCCGGAGGACGTAAACGTATTTTCGTTCGGGGCAGTAACGACAGTAAAACCGTTTGAACCGGAAGCTAGAATTACCTGGGCGACGTCGAAATAGACCTTTATTGATGCGGGGTCTACCCATGCGCCAGCAGTCAAACCCGGTGCAGCAGCTAAGGTGATCGCTGCTGTGAAGGCGATCGGAGGTGCGTATAGAGGCGTGTACGTGTTATTCGCGTACAGCGTGCCGTACGACGACACCTCGATGGCAGCCTTGTCATCGGGGTAGTCTTGAATCTGGTACGACGGGCCGATCACGATACAGTTAAGATCGGGCGTGGTAGGAGTCGCCGTTGTTGTCGCAAACTCCTGAAAAAGTAGAACAATCGGTCGTACCATGTTTAGCTCCGGCTTGCTTAATAAAGCAGCGTAGTTGTAAGGGATTATAGGGGCTGGGGTTTACGGCAACAAGCAGCACGCGTGGTTATTAGTCAAGGACTAATTTGGCATCCTCCCACCCCTGCTGACGCAACCGCTTGGCAATTGTGGGGCTGAACTCCAGGGAGCTCACGTTTAAATCTTCTAGAGGGTGGATAATATTCAATTTTATTTCACGTTTGGCCGAAAGCCCTGCGCGTACAAGCCCGTTTATTTCTTGCGTACGCTCTACGTCCAGCCAAGTGAGACGATTCATCATCAAGTCTATATTGTAGATGAGATCCGTAATCACAGCAGGCCTTTTTTGATTTAAGGGATACGACAGGGCTGTGGGATAACAGATGAGCACATCTATCGAAGTGGCACCGGCGTCGATTGCGGCTTTGATCGGAGTTATGGCTTGGACACCGCCATCAACGCCTAGACCCTCGATGAGGGATACGGGTTCGAAAAAGGGAGCCAAAGCCGAAGATGCTTTAATAACGGACCGCAGATCAGGGTCACGTTCCGTGTAAATCTTGTAGTTGCTAAAGCTGCGCGTACCGACGTGTATGGCTGCATACAGCGTAACGCCTATACGCAGTTTCCTTCCGGTATCCAATATTTTAAGGGGGTCAATGTGCGTATCAATCATCTCGCGCATTGGTTTATTGTTGTACAGACTTCGTTTGTTGAATAAGGTCTGAAATAACCCCCATGGACGCCACTTTACGTATATATCTTCAGTATGCAGATGGCTGAATAATGCCCAGAGCCGGCTAATCGCCAGCTCCTCTTGTCCTGCGGGGTATTGCGCCAGATAGGCTCCGAGAAGGGCACCTGTGCTGGTGCCACAAATTATGTCGTGGCGTACACGGGCATGGTTATATAGATACTGCAAAGCACCGATATGGTAATATCCACGCGAACCACCACTGCTTAATACAAGAGCATGCATTTTAAATATCCGCGTAGTAATCGATCGTTAATACGTCACCCGCCTTGGGCGCGTAATAGACCATCGTGAGTGTATCGACTCCGCCGAGAGGTACAGATTCAGAAACGGTATAGTCATTGCCGGTACCGACATTTTGCCGTACACCATTTACGTAAAATATTTCTTTTTTAGGTAGGGTATGAATAAAAGGACTTGCCGTCGTATAGACAAGGTTAATTCCGTTTATAACCCCAGAAACAGGTTGCCCCGTTAATAAATCGAACGATGCGCCGGGAGGCCCTGCGGGGCCGGGATTACCCGCGGGGCCCGGAGGTCCCGCAGGTCCAACAATACTTACGCGACTAGGCGGTAATGGGGCACCAGGTGCAATGTCACACGGGTCGAATACCTCACCGCGACGTAATGAGTTTACGGTGATATCAACGAAATGTCCGTTTGCGTCTACACCCTTGTTTGTGATGCGCTGGGCTATCTGCTGAAGCAGGGGTGCGATCGGTACTTGAGACCAACGTATCCAAAATTGGACATTGAATTCTACCGACGTAGACCACTTAGTTTGATCCCGGTCGTAAGGCTGCGTAGCACTCAGCGATGGATGTGAAATATCGTAAAACCCGAAGGCGCGTTGAATTACGTCTTGGGACGCGAGAATCATGTATTGAATAACGTCGCCAAGTACAGCGCTCTCACCCTCGTCATTAGACACGCATTCAATCGAAAGGACTGCCGTGTTCAATGCTCCGAAAGCTTCTTTGTGGTCAGGTAACCGTACACCAACACGGTCACCGACCATCACTTTGCCGGGTACGGTTTGTAACCGGTTAACGTAAATCGCGGGAACTTGGTTACGGGCCTCAAGCTCTTCGTTGTAACCCGTCTCGATGAGTACGTCGCTACTCGTTAAATCAGGACGCCAGATAAGGCCCAGCCCTGCATCAACGCTAAAACGCTCACGAATGATCTCTAGAAATACGCCTTGTATAGCTAGCGGAGACCCTGCTGCAATTTTCAGCGGGTCTTGCACAAATTGTTTTGGCCGAACTAGAATGGTTTCATGGCCTGCCATATCAACCTCGTTAAGTAGCCCGGCGCATAGAGTTTAGCACAGACTGCCTAAAGAGATCGACGCCCTTGACCTGTAACCGCTGTCCTATTTGTTGCAGTAGCGGTGCTATGGGTACCTGAGACCAGTGTATCCAGAATTCAACAAAGAAACTTACTGGGGTCGACCACTTAGTTTGGTCGCGGTCGTAAGGCGTCGTTTGCCCGAGTACCGGATGATTAAAACTATACATCCCAAATTCGCGTTGAATAACATCTTGAGATGCAAGCAACGTAAACTGTACAGTATCTCCGATAATCGCGCTCTCACCTTCATCGTTACTCACACACTCTATAGAGAAATCAACGCGCATTAACGCTTTGAATTCTTCGAGATGGTCTGGTAAATGTACGCCTGCCCGGTCACCGACGCTCATTTGCGTGGGCGTTGTTTGTAGCCGCGAGACATATACGGCGGGCACTTGATTACGTGTTTCGATTTCTTCGTTGTACCCAGTTTCAATGAGAATATTTGTTAGTGTGGGATCAGAATCCCAACGCCACTCTAACCCCGCGTCCGCATTGAAACGTTCACGCAGTATCTCTAGGAAAATACCCTGTACAGCGAGCGAAGACCCTGCTGCGACCTTTAGATGGTCTTGCGCAGTTTTGGGTCTAACAACACTTGTCTCATGTCCCGCCATTTAGTACATCACAGGTACGGTCTCTCTATTGACCGTGAGTCGATACTCGATGGAGTCTTTGCTGAGCTCACTAACGACAAGCGCCTGATGCACTGTTTCGCGACGTAACTCCGTTTGTGATTGTTGCTGTACCAAGTAGCGTTGGTTAATGTGCTTTGTGACGAGCACGTCTCCAGGGTCGATATTCGGGTATTCGAGGCAAATAACTCGAATCTTTGTCGTATCCGTCCAACCTTGCGGAGACATCTGTGTATCCGAGTTTGGTGCGAGGAAGCGCATCTTTATCTGCACGGGTGATGCGAAACCGCCATCGAAGCCCACGCCGTAGCAGCTCTCGCATTTACTGGCTGTGACCTTCTTAGTTAACAAATCGAAACACTTTTTACAGCGAATACCCCAGTGCAGACGCTTTAGCAGGTACGTAGGCACGCCATTGAATTTGAGTGCAATCCCAAGATCGCGCTGCATTTTATGATGTAGGCGTGCAAGCCTAGGGGGAAGATCAGAACCAACGTCCGTTACGTCAGCAGCAACATCTCCTGTGCTAGCTGTTGCGGTAACGCGGTAGTACGCCGTACGCACTAACGACAGGAAATTTAAATTTTCGCGAGTTTCACCCGCAGCAGCCGCGGGGACATCACGGTATTTGTCAAAAAAGTAATAAGACACCACGTGATCTCGAACAAGCTCAAATGGTCCCTCGGGACTTACAGCGCGTTCTATTTTGAATTCAATGCTGGCAGACGGCGGACTGCTTATATTCCACTGTATAAATACGCCGGTATCTAGCGGCGAACGGTAAATAGGCGTGGTGTCCGTGATATGAATTTTCATTTAGACGCCCGGACTTGAAGCTACCGAGTTTGCGCTAGGGTCAAGCGTAGATGTATCCATCGGCAAATCATTAAAACGAAATGCTTTATTGATTTTGTCTGCAGGCGCCATCGGATCACCTTCTATTTTGCGCAGTCCTATAAGACTTCCACCTGGAAATCCTAGATAATCACCAGGTGTTTGGTCATTGAAAGATCCGGGTGATTTGTCAATCAACGCAGATCCAATATCGAAGCCTACCTTCTTAGGTCCGCCATTCGCGGTCTTTAGGACTTTCTCCTTAAAGTCAGCGAAAGGCATAGCGCTCATTTTTCTAAAGAAGCGTGCATCCGAGTAGTGATCGAGGAAAGCTTGTTTAGCGGTCTCGGCATTTTTAAAGCCAAGCATACATTTCTCTTCGTCGATCTGTTTGAAGTCTGGAGGTTTATTCGTAGTGACTACGTAGACCATATCAGCGTCTTCGTCGGGACCTACAAAACAATCAACGTGATCACCGTCCAGGCCTTCTGTCTTGCGAATATACCCGTAAGGGTACTTCATCAACGTCTTGCCTTTGGTATCGTTGTGTTTATCGTACCATTCTCGGTAGTTTCCTTTATCGGTCTCGATAGAGATATCGAGGCCTTGGAAAGTAGTACGCCCGTCGAGTTTTTTAGCTGAGGTCTTTAGGTAGGAAGTTAGCCCTGTCAAAGCGGGGGCCATTAAATACGTAGATTGCGGCTTCATCAAAGTCTTGATGTATTGCGCTAACTCTTCGTCAGACGCGCCTGCTTGCTGCAGTACTTTGTAGCCTTTGTAATCCGCTACGCCTTCGCTTAACAAGGTAGGCGCAGCTAGGCCCAACGCGAGTACAAGAGACTTCAATGCACGTGCGGTACCTTTGCTACCCCTAAGGGGGCCTGCTACTAAACCGATAACCGGTGCGATAGTGTGAATACCGCGAGCTATTTGGCTTTGGGCAAGATAACCCAGGGTGCTCTCATCGAATTGCGCGTGTCCAATTTCGTGGGCGAGAATATGGATATTCGGATCAGTATCGGAGATACCGATGTGCATATTTTTGGCATCGCCCTGATAGTGTCCGTAGTAACCGCCGCCGGTCTCATTTGCATATGCAGACGAGTGTACAGGTACCGGGCTGAGCTTTTTCAGATCTTCGATTGTGACTGCGACTTTGCTCTGCCACGCGCCCGTGGGTATTTGCCGCGTCTCGTTCCAACCATCGATCTGACGCTGCTTTTCGTTCTGGTTAAACGCATTGCTTACTTGCGCTTTGGGATTGTCCAGCGTACGAAAATGCGCACGCCCCTCGTCACCGTTCGACGATGAAATACGCGAATACAACGCATCACCCATTTGCGGCTCAGTCGCAAACTTGTAACGCATCGGCATATTAACGTATTGCTTTAGGGTCATACGCGTGGAGCGGTGGTAGTCATGTCAGGCATTTTGGGTGCCATATTTACGGGATTAACGGGAGCACCGCCAGCGACGGTCGGTACTGTCGATATACGCGAACCAACAGCGCCCACAGCGTTAGGCTGTTGCGCATGCACATTTGTGCGCGAGTTTCTAAAAGCATTCTGCGCAACTGAGTGTTGCGGACTTAAACCCGTAGGAGGTTTAATAGTTGTAGCAGGCGTAGGTTGCATACCCATGGTGGTATTACCGCCGGGGCGACCTCCAAGGCGCGGCACACCGAAAGCATTACCTCCGGGTTTTGGCGCCGCAATACGCATTGCCGCAGCGGCTAGTTTCGGACCGTAAGGTTGGGTCGAGGCAGCTTCCGGTGCGTAGCTCTGATCGTATTGTTCATTTGCGGTGAACGCATTTTGCATTGCATCGCTTAAACGCTTATTACGGTCTGCTAGATGCTGGTTGGCATCAGATCCGCCGATATCATAAGTACCGACAGACGAGCCGTAGCCAAGCTCGGAGCCTGTTTTGGTATCTACAGGTTTTTTATTGTCGCTATCCGCAGGTTTTTTACCGTCGTTATCCGCAGGTTTCTCTCCGCGCGGTCCGAAAGAATAACCTAACTGTGGACCTGTTAAACCCAACCCCACGTGGAAGCGTGTGTTTTTCATGGGCCCTGGGGAGATTTGCAATGCGATTAAGTGCGGAAATCCAAAGTTTACAGCTAATCTGTTCTCACGGGACCACTCGTCATCTTGATTTATAGGGCGACTGTATCCTAGGCCGAAACTGCCGAGTTTAGTTGGAGAATGGACAGAACCGGTCTTTGGCGCCGAAGGCATACCAATACCAGATTCATTTCCGGTAACGGAAGGTTCGTCATCAATAGACTTCCAGAAATCTTGCTTCTTATTCTCTACACCAAGATCGGAGTTTCTAAACTGGCTTGGCGCATACGAAATAGGTCCGACGTCAGACGTCATTCCTATTTTCATGAGAGCGCGTAAACGGCCGTATTCATAGTAACGCATCGGTATCCTCAGGTGTGGTGGTAGCGGCTGACGTTTACGTAGCCAGAGCTCAGGTTACCGTACGCGCTCTCTAGATTGTTTTGGATTTTAACTTGTTGAACTAACTGCGACCATTCAGCGTCTAGAATCTGCGCAAATTGTATGTACAAGGGATATTTATCGTCAATCCCGATAGGCGCTACGTCGCCATCTTGATAAGTGGCTTGATTGCGCAATTGCAAAAAGGCCGAGCTTTTAATCAAATAAGCAGCCACGCCTAGAAGCAGCACGTACTGCATATGCGGCGGCCATGACTGTGCTAGCAGGTTGGTCTGCGGTGTAAACACGTTGTATCGAGAAGTCACCATCTCAATACCCTGATTTATGTCATCTTGAGTGTAGTCAACAGCATCCAGCAAGATATTATAATCAGGTCGATCGCGCATAAAGCGACGCACTTGATCTACCGTGAGTATTACCGGAGTACTTGGTGTTGCGACGATGGGCATACAACCTCACACGGTTATTTCGACAGTATCCGGTCCGTACTCGTTAGTCTTGTTGAGCACTACGGTGTAGGTCTCGCCAGGCTCAACAAATACCGGCGTAAGCCAGGTACCTGTTGCTGTTGTGATTGTAGTCCCTACCGCCTTAGACAAATTACGGAGATCGTAATCGAGTTTCTTATACACGCGAATCTCAGCACTAGCTACAGGAGTACCGCCGGTAGTTACGTACTGCAGGTTGTTGGTGCCGCCGGTATGTTCTGTAAGCGCGATATAGTAAAATGTAGGTACTTCTACGGGATCATTACCTGCCTTGAAAGGCGTAGGTGCTTCATCGATCGCGGTATTGCCGTATCTGTCAAGTACGCGGATACGGTAGTAACGATAGATAACTTCTTGATCGTCGTAATAGAAATAGCCCGCACTATTCCAGTGCGTGCCCGGAATTTGATGCAGAACCTGTGCTCGGGACGTATACGGGCCGTCACGTCCCGTATCGCTGTATAGTATTTCGTAGGCGATGATATTTGGAGAATTCGCCGGAAGCCATTTAATCTGTTGAGTGGCCATATAATGAAAAAGCGCGCAACATCCAAGATGTGCGCGCCCCTCCGTCCTAAAGGTTAAAGTGCGTTAGCGGCGTCGGCGCTTGACTTCGAAACCCTTACCGTCATCGGTGTCTTTCGAAGTATCTTCCACGGACACGGAGCTTGCATCGGTGGCAGGCACGGATTCAGGTACGGGATCTGGCGTAGTTTCGACAACGGCCGTGGCAGGTATTTCTACCACTGCGATAGTTTCTTCGACTTTAACCGGCTCGGCAATTTCTACAGTAGGTGCGGCAGGCACCATGACTGCACCGGCTGCATCTACTTCAATGAGTAGAAGCTGTGCTAGATACGTTTGAATGACATGATGATTAAAGACATCATCCTGCACACAACGCCTTTGCAAGGCACCTTTGAAAATCAAAGGCTGACCGCCGTAGTCCTTGAGTTGCGGAACCTCAAGAACACAAGCACGGTTCATTTGTAGCCAGTGGAGGGTCATTTAGACTCAGGGAATGTCGACGCGGCACATCGCGGCAGTATTGCCGATACCGATGCCGGGAGCCGCGTAGCTGTGGAAGAAGATCATATCCGCTTCCTGCTTGATGAACAAGGTCGCATCCTGCAAGAGGAAGAAGTTTCCGAGGAAATTCTCAGGCGCGAACATGTAAATCGAGTGCGTTCCGCCGCCCTGCGCGGTGAGAATGTCGGTCTTGATCGTAGTGACGACCGGAATTCCGTAAAGGCGCTCTTCCTTCTCAATACCATCACGGTAATGCGCCGAGGCAATATCATTGCCTACGTCAGTTGCCGGAAGGTCGAGTGCTTCGTAGTACGTGTTCTTGGTCATGAGCACCTTGCCGATAGGCAAGCGACGACTCACGAGGTTTTGAAAACCTCCCTTGAACGCACTGGAGTTGAAGCCTGTTGCGGCAACAACCTGCGATGGCGCAGCGGTGAGAATCGCATTTACCGTGCCCAGGAACTTGGTGTCTTCCTGATCCGCCATGTCCTTCACAGAGTTATCCGAAAGGATCTTTCGGATATCATTCTGATAGGTCATGAGCTCGAACTTGCTCTTGCGGAAGCGCGCCGACTCGGTCTTACCGAAGCGGACGGCATAACGCGGACCGCGGAAAAGCGTACGGACGCCGGTTCCGTAGAAGGGCACGAACGTCGCAACGGAGTCAGGCTCCTTCTCGACGATTTTCTTCGGCTGATCAGTATCCTCGTCACGGTCGATCTCGTCGTCCGCAAGGAGAATCGGCGGCAGAACTTCGCGCACGAACGCCTCTTGGCGCATCTTGGTGCGAAGGAAGGCAGAGCCTTCTTCTGTTGCCTCTTTAACACGGCCCTGTTCCAGCTTGCGAACGAAGTTCGAGTTAATGAACTGTGCCGAGACCTTTTCTGTCTCTGTACGATATGATGCGTTAGCCATTTATTTGCTCCGTGTCCGTACTTAGCGGCCGAGGTTAAAGCTTAGAGGTCCATTTCAACAACAATGGTACCGTCAGTTGCCACGTTGTTGGCCAAGACCGTACCGATTTGGTGCGTCGTTGCCGTTGCGCCGTGGTCGCTCAACAGGCCGTTGCTGTACGTGACTTTCCCGTTGATGGGGAAAGACTGCGCGGTATTAAGCTTGTCGGACTTAACCGTAAGCTTACCGCGGAGACAAACGACCTTCTCAACGAAGACCGTCGAGGTGTCCACGCCGTTACCTTCGAGCACGATGTACACAAGCGTGGGGTTGGCGGTGCCCAGCGCAACGCTGGCGGGGGACGTGGCGACGTTTACTTCGCCGCTCGTATTCATACTGACGATGTAGCCGGGAAGAAGCGTGACAGGCACGCCCATAACCTTGACCGGAGGAAGAGACTGGTCGATGCCAGCATCGCCGCCCGGTTCCCAACCGCGAAGAACGTCAAACTTATCATTGAGACTTGCCATTGGAATCTCTCCTCAGCCTTTAATCGTTGACAATCCAGTCAAGGAAACGTTTCTCTGAATGATCGGCCGCTTCCTTGATGGTGCGCGGGGCCGGGTCACTATCCAAGTCTGCCGACCGCCCAAGGGCAACAGGAGACTCGTTATTATTTTTGGCAACCTTGAGTAAATGATCAAGGGCATTCGCATCTAAGCCTGCTAATTTGTTTCGCAGGTCATCTGGGATGCTCTCACCGGTAGACGCTTCGTAGCGCTCGGCGAGCTTTGCAATGCGCGCATCGCGTTCAGCACGGACGTTCGCAGTCTTCTTGAGCTCAACCTCATCAATGTAGTCTGCAACCGCAAACAACATTTCGGCGAGCTTAGCGCTACTCAGCTTTTTCACTTTGACCCTCCAGTGAGGTGCTTAAGGGCAGTTGCCGCGTGGAGCATATTAGCGGCCTTTAGCATGCGAATTTGCTTAAAGCGCTTATCGTTGTCGCGAATATACGCTGCAATTTTTCGAATTTCGGAAGCAGTCTTGCCCGCAAAACTCGGCGGTGCTTTTGACTCGCCCTTTTCAGAGTCGGAGTCATCGTCATCATCGTCAGAGTCTTTATGCTTTTTAGGCTTGGGACCATCACCGTCGCCATCGGTATCGCCGCCCGCATCTCCATCATTATCTGGATCTTGCGGATTAATACCGGGAGGCATCGCACCCATTGACGGGTCGCCTTCCATGGGCGCAGCTTGCATAGACGGATCCATGCCGGGATCCCCACCCATCGGACCAGCTTGCATAGACGGGTCGCCACCCATCGGCGCAGCTTGCATGGACGGATCCATACCCGCACCGTCATCGCCACCATCATCTTGCTGAGCAAGAAGCTGTTGCAGCAATTCAGGGTTATTTTGGAGTTCTTCCAATAATTGCTGGACTTCTTGGTCTTGCATCAATGCTTCAAGATCGTCATCAGAGACGTCATCCTGATCTGGCATTTGCTGCAAGTCTTCGGCGAACTTACGCAATTCACGCGCTGCCGCAGAAGTTCTAACCTTCGTCGACTTCGCGGAAGCAGTCTTCGTCACGGACGCGGTTTTCACCGACGCCATGACTTGGTCTGCTAATTCGCCGATGTCTACGTAGCGGCTCATTTTGCAGTACGCGCCTGTTGGATAATGGCGCTAGCCGTCTGTTGTCCGATGTAATGCACGTCGGCGGCAATCTTGTGTACTGCCTTGAGCTGATCGTTGTAGCCCGCTTCGTATTCGGCAGCGGCTTTTTTCTCCATGTCTTGCACGGCCTGCGCGTACGCAGCTTGCGCGACTTTCTGGAGTTGGGCAGGATCTGCACCGACCGCAGCAACTTTGATTTCTCCGAGCGCTGCATCGTACTGCGCAAAGCGCTCCATAAATCCATCAGCCAAAGCCGCGCCCATATGCTGCGCTTGCTTGATGAGCTGAGATTCCTCGGCTTGCTGTGCTTCAGCAGCCATCTTCTCCAGCGACGCTTTCGGCGTGGGCGCCGCAGCTGCCGCAGTCTTTACCGAACGGGTCACCGCGCGGACCGTAGAGAGCATGCGCGCAGACGCGTCGGGCTCAGGCGTACTAGGCGCGGAGGCTGTCTTTTCCGTGATGCCGGCGTCAGCGGCAGACATACGGGATAAAATTCGCGCGAAAGCATTCTCTTCAGCCATTGGTTCCCTCACAGGGTTTCAGTGTGAATCTTAGTTGTGTATCTGAGCCAATACAAGCTTTATTCGGAGCGCCTTAATATCGAATCTCCGAGAGCCTGAGTTACCTTATCGAAATCTAGTGTAGGCCCTAGGTAGGGGCTCAGTTCATCCTGCACTTCAGCACTCTTTAGCTGCTGCATAAAGCGCGAAGTATACGCGGCGTCTAGTTTTGTAGGACGTTCATTAGCACGCTTTACTACGTATGCGAACGCGGTATTTACGGCAGCGCCCATCTTTTGTACCGGAGCCATCTCGGTCCATCCAGAAATAGTCTCACCTTGATCTGTTACAATTTTAGGGCCGGAGATAGGCGTGGGACCCGTAAGCTTTTTAGCTCCGAGTAAACCAAGACCCGCGCCGACAGCACCTGTGGCAAGGCGCATCGGTCGGGGTACGCGAGAACTATTACGCGCTGCGTATGCTGCACCGCCCAAGAGCGCACCGCTACCCAACAAAGCACCGCCCGTTACGGCCTTGTCCTTGAGCCCCTGGTTGATGAGCTGGTCATGCGTCTTTTGAACAGTACCGTAGTTTGTGCTGTACTGTCCGCCGGTATTTGGGTCCGTCCAAGATAATGTATCGGTCAACGGACGCTCAGCGTGGAACGTCGCATGTCCGGGCATCCGACGTTGCAGATAATCCGAAGTTGGAGAAGCGGTAAAGCCGAGTTTAGTGTACAAATCGGCATTGAATATCGGCGCGTCTAACCCAGCTTCTTTGACTACGGTGTCGTAGAAACGCGGGTAGCGCTGAAACATCTCGTATATAAGGCCGAGATGGTCATTTGCCGACTTCAATACTTTATCAGGGACACCTGTTTTTGTTTCAGGCGCCAGCTTGCTGATAAAATACTGCATGATCTCTTTAATACCCAACGGGAAGTCTAGCGGGTCTGCAGTCCCTGCAACTTCCGAGGGTTTGTAATTGATCATGATGCTTACAGACGCGGTGTCCGTAGGCTTATCGGAATCACGCTGCTTGGTCTTTATGTATTTCTCTACAAGCGACGCGTCATTTCTATCTAGGTTAGACACGGACAAAGCAGGCTCACCCTGCAGTATTTTCTCAATATCCGCAGCCTTACCGAGGTCCGCAGCTTTCTGCTGCAGATCAGTAACCAATTCGCCGAGCTCATAGCCGCCGAGCTTGAGTTCGTAAGGGTGCTCTTTAGCAACCTTTTTCATCATGTAGCCGGTGCGGTCAGCAGGACGGAGAACCCAAGAACTGTCAAAGAAATCTGGGCTAGGATTCAGAGCAGAATTCTGAATACCGCTATGCGGGTCGATTTTAGACATCGCGTACTTAAGGTGCTCACAATAACTCGCCCTAGTTTTAGCACGGTTACCGCAATTACTGCAAACGTCGTATTTGATTCGACAGCCCATGCTGGTGGCGGGATATTCACCGCTGGCAATCTTTTCTATAAGGTGCGGCGCTTTCGCATTGTCGAAATCCTGCAACACTTCTACGCGGTGCATGTGAGGGTTCCAGAAAGCTTTCTTAACTTTACCAATAGCTTTACTAGGATCACCGTTCACGTGATGTTCAAATACATGCGCTTTATCGTAAGACTGATAGTGCTTAGTAAGCACTTCATCCGGTTCAATCTTACCCTTGACAGGCTTAGATGGAAAACCGTCACCATTACGATTAGCGCCGTAGGTCTCGTTGTCGCCAAGACCAATCACAAGCACAATAGTTTTACCCGGCTCGGGAGCTACATTTTTTATGTAGTCGAGCGCGGGGCTGTGCGTGCTAGCAATTTTATGCAGTGACGTGGCTTCCTTTAATAATCGTCCATTACGACCCCATGAAGACACCAACTGTACTGTTGGTTCTCCGGTGGAGAAGTGGTCGTCTAGGAGGATTATCTTGGAAGACATCACGGACCCGTAGGTAGACGGCCCATGGCCGGCAACTCAGGAATAGTCTTAGGGCTAAACGTATTAGCCGCTTGATCGACACCGCTAAACATGCCGGGGCGCCCACGATTCATGGCACCGCCTAATTGTCGCCCTGCCATGTTCTGGTCGGGCATCTGCATTTGCTTGAGCAGGCCTAACAGAGCCTGAGTACGCGCAGGGTTAGGCTTTGCAGTACTAGGCATTGGCAAAATGCTCGCCTGCTTACGTGGAGCCATTGCACCTAAACCCTCTGCAATTTTCTTAAACTTGTAGTGGGTAGACAGCATTTGCTGTCCTAGCGTTTGACTCGCTGTCTTTACGTTTAGAGCAGGCATGCCGTACATGGCTGCAGTTGCCCGGTGTAGACCTGCGATTTTAACCTTGTCCATGACGTGGACAAGACGCCGATTAATCGGCAAATCCGCAGTGGCGAGCTTTTGCATTAATGTGTCGTAATTCATGGTCAACCCATTCCGCCAGCGCGTGCAGCTGACTGCTCTGCATCCGTAAGCGTCTTTATTGTGCCGTAGTCAGGAGTCGCGCCGTGTAGCGCTGATAGACGCAAGAAGCTACGCGCGACGCTCGGGTCTGAGGCTAGGTGTGGCGCAAATCGCTTCATTGTATTATATGAAGCCTGCATGATTGCAGGATCGGCTTTAGCAAGTATCGGATCTTCACCCAAAGATGAAAATACTTGGTCATGCATAGGGGACAAGCCCTTAAGAGCATTCGTACGGAATTTCTGCTCACCAGACAATTGACCCATCTGCTTGCGTTCAGCTTCGAGGCGATCGGACGTTTGGTCAACGCTATCTAGCGCTTTACCGACACCCCACGCACCCGCACCGAGAGCAGCACCACTCCCTACATTTTTAACAATGTCGGGCAACACACTTCCCCATTGACTTTTGGGCGCGTGCTCAGCTGCATCAGCTGCAGCGCCAAGCATACCTGCTTGTTTAAACAACGCGCGAGGAATTAGCTTGAATGCTGCACGCTTAGCAGGCGACGCTGCAATCTTTGCGACAGTCTCGTCAAATCGGCTCATGACAGCGCCTCCAGCTTGGCGATACCTGCAGCAATTGTTGCAACTTTTTCAGACTGCGCAACAGCGTCAGCCAGCAGTGAATATTCGAAAGCGCTGTCGTCAACAAAACCCGCAGTCTTTTGCAGAGTTTCGAAATTGTACGTCATAGCAGGCATGCGCATGCTGCGACGCAATTCGGTCAACAGCGGCGCTACACGTTCACCATGCAGCGCAGCAGCGTTCTTCTCGAACGTAGAAAAAGGTACGTCTTGGTAAATACGTGCAAAGCGACGCTTGAGCGTCTGAAGCGTATCGCCGTAAACCATTTCACTCGCCATCTTTTCGTGACGGAGATGGTCGAGGGTTTTACGCACAGTACGTCGATCTACTTCGCGATTAGGCGTAGCTGTCGGACGTTCTTCAAACGCTACTTTGGTCATCTCAGGGGTTTCGTCTTCTTCGCGAAGCGAACGATACTCTGAGAAATAAGCCACGTCGTCAGCAGGCGTTGCCACGGCAGCTTCTTTGATATTGTCGGCAAATACCTGATCTGCATCAGCGACATCGAATTCAACAATACGATCTGAAGCGGTCTTGTCTTTCGACTGGAATAGCTTATTGAACGTCGTATTGTTGGAGCTCTCGCAGAGCCTACGGACTTGCTCTTGCGACATATCCATAGACGACGCCAGCTTGCGAATGCTGTTGTTCAGCGGTATTTTCTGTTGGACTAGATCGTCAGAAATGGCTTCAGCCATTTTCTTGTAATCGTTTTCAGTAATATGTGCCATCAGTGCACCACCTTATCCGCGCCGAGGTCCTCGACAGTACGGTTACCGCGCGTTTCTTCAAACTTGATGTGAAGACTCTCGGCGTCCTCATCACGTAGGTTGTCGTTACCGAGGATAGCTCGGGCGCACTCCACTGAGATTTTAGCGTACTTCGCGGCTTCGCGGGCCAGCTTGCCTGTAATCAGTTGACCGCGATGCTCCATCGAGCGGAAGTACGCATCGGTCATGATCGTCTTGATGACGTCCTGCGCAGGAACTTCACCCTTATTACGACAGAATTGCCACTGCAAGGCGCCGAGACCTTGGTGGTACGCAATTCGGTAGTACGCTTTGTACGGGTGATCTTCAGGAATTTCCTGCATGAACACGATGAGCTCAAGCTCAGTACGAAATACCTGCGTGTCGAAGAAGATGTGCCTGTAGAAGCTCACTTCTTCGGGCGGCATCGATAGAGCTTCCGCTACTGAGAAGTCATTCTTAGAGGCTATTAAAAAAGACTCTAAAATACTGCGGATAGAATCCGTTCTGAATACCAGAATGGGATAATTAACTAGCGCATCTACAGTCTGGCTGGCGTGCCACGGCCGCAATGGACAGATTTTATTTAAAGCTTCCGCGCCATGAAACGCTACGTACAGAGACCGCTCACTGTCGGTGTCTGGTACGCAGCGCTTCTGCGCAAAGGCTTCGTATCGGTGACGCGGATTAGGCGATCGCATTCGGGTCTAGCATCGTTGAATTGTGCGTCATTGACAGCACAAGTTTACCTAGCCCTTGGAATGTATCACGCATTTGCGTCTCTAACTCGATATATGTAGTCTCACCCAGTTGTTCTTTGATCTGGGATTCCTGCATATAGAGCGTGAGTAGCGTACGCCCCAAGTCATCGATGCTGGATTCGAGGTTCGACGCGTACTGCGACGTCAAGCCCTTCAACGTACCGTTGCGTGCGAGCGATGCGATAGTACCTGCGTCGAATGCGCCTGTTTCGTGCATACCCGCCGCGCCTTCCAAAAAGGCAGGGTTAATCTGCGAAGCAATCTCCTCAGACGACGGTTGCTCCGTGCGCATGATTGGATATTGCGGCTCTTGTTGCGCATTGGGATCTGCGTTTGGGTCCATACCCATCGCAGGGTCCATACCTTCAGGCATACCTTGCATGCCAGGATCCCCGCCCATTTGCGAAGGGTCTTGCGGCATAGCAGGCGCAGGTGCTTGCGCAGGGTCTGCAGGCGCAGGTGCAGGCATACCGCCTTGCGCAGGATCAGCGGGCGCGGCAGGTTCGGCTGGCTGGCCCGTCTCAATTTCTTGAGCGCGTTGCTGAACCGTAGTCAGTACGTCGAGTTGGGCCTGCAAAGCAGTCATCTGTTCTTGCAGGCTCTGCATTGATTCCGAAAAAGCCTGGTCAACTGCCGAGGGCGGCGAGGGTGCAGGCGCCGGAGCTTGCTGCATAGCAGGGGGCATGGCAGGTGGCGCAGCTTGCGGGGCAGGCGCAGCGGGCGCAGGTTGCTGCATAGCTGGCGGACCACCCATCGGGGTTTGCGGCGCTGCTTCGCCTTGCGCAATTTTAATGCGGTATTTGAGACTTTGATACGCAGAGGGCGTCACGATATACGAACGACACACGCCCGTATGCGACGCAATTTTCAACATTGCTTCGGCAGCAGACGCGTGTACTTTGTAGCGTGAAGCAATCTTAAAGATAGCTTCCTTTTTCGTATCCGTACGGTCGCCGTCTACGGAATACATGCTCTCGCCCGCATCGCGAACAACAGCCTCGTGGACGCCCATCGAGCCCAACGCGTCGAGTACGATGTGGCTCAACGCGTCAGCTGTTCGCAGGAAGTCTTCAGCAGGCTTATCGTCCTTGAGACTCACCCACTTCCAGCTGGCCGGAATAACCACGAGATTTTGGTCTCGCAGTTTCATCGGGCGATTACCCGGAGAACGCGGGTCCATTACGAAGGCCTTGGCTCCCCAACCACCTTCATTACTGATCTTGCCGCGCACCACACCGTCGGTACCTACGGAGAGCTCAGTAATTTCTACAGGCTTGGTGCCGTGATACTGCGCGCCGCGCTTAGAAATAAACGCGCCAGTACCCTTAGAAGGCTTGGCAGTTCCCTCTGTGAGTACAGCTTTGTACACACCCGAGCCTTTAAGGAAGTTCTCTGATACCTGCTCGCCCATGAGCTGGTTTGTCATCACGTAATTGCCATCTTCGAGAATGGCAAGACGACTGTATTTATGCGAGCGTTCGATATCGCGTCCGTTACAGTCAAAACCGTACAAGCTCTCAGGCTCTTTGTTGTACGTGGTCTTGGGGACCTTGTTTTGTAGGCGCTTAACGCGACTGTCTTCCTTGGGAAAGGTAAATCGATCTTCGCTTAGAAGATCAAACGGCTCAGTAATGACCAACGCGCCTGTAGGTGCGCCCTTGGTTGTGTAGAGCCTGTAAGGTCCCGAAGACAGCGTGTCTTGGAAATGCTGGTACTTCTGTACTTGCACAGCCAAGTTGAGCGAAGGACGAGTGTCCTTAAAGTAGTAACCCCGCATCAGCACGCCGTTGAATGCTTCAGGCGCAGCTTCACCGAAGAGCTCGGTGTATTCTTTCGCGCGCGTCGCTTTATCCGCGATATACAACGCACCGCCCGTATGCGAAACACCGGCAGTCTTGTGCGTCAGCGCTTTGATGAGCTGCTGCTCGCCGTAGAGTTCTGCAGCCTTTTTGAGTAGGCGGGGGTTTGCGTCCAATACTTTCGCAAATCCTTCTTTGACCTGATTAGGCGCCTTCTCTAGAAACTCAACGAGTTTAGGCGCATACGTATTCGACTTCTGCGCGTGCTTGAGCATCGCAGTAATGCCGTCCTCGTACGACGCATATCGCGACATCGCAGACATAGGGTTGGCAAGGGCGGACAGTGCGGTGCCTACAAAACCAGGCTGTTGTTGGCCGGTGTAAGGGTCGACTTCCTTTTCCCGAGTATTCATAATGCCGCCGAGGGCTGCGCCGGTATAGCGACCAGCCGCTTGGCCGAGTCCGGGAGATATGCCACCGCCAGATTGAATAGCTCCTTGGCGGCCAATTATTGCACCGATAGGACCGGCCAATGCTCCGCCCAACCCGCCGCGAGCCGCGACGCCTGGAGCATCGCGCCAGTCTTCCCAATCAGAGGTCATGAGACCGGTGCCTGCACCCGTCAGTCCGCCACGCACAGCGTTCGACACACCCTCATCGACCATTTGTCCGAGCGTGCGCACTGTCTCGGGGTTGATATGCGGCATGCTAATCGATGCGGTAGTAGTCATGCCGGGTTGAGGAGCAGCAGGTGCCGCGCCTTGCTGTGGCGCCATACCTTGTTGCGGCATTTGTTGCTGTTGCGCGCCAGCAGGGGCCATACCCTGTTGAGCCGCAGCAGTTGCTGCGTTGGGGTCCTGCATCATTTCCCACGTCTTGGTGTGGGATTTGTACATCTTGGCTAGTGTATCTACATCAAGAGCATTATTATCCAGCGCCTGGCCTGGAGACATTTGCTGGGTGCGCTGAAATTGCTCGACGAACGTTGCCCAGATCTCAGGATTAAACTCCGAAGGCTGCCCTGTAGCACCGGCTCCGGTACCTGGAAAAGGCCCGATAGCGATTTTCGTAAGTTTGCGACCTAGGGGTTCAGTCGAAGAAGCTTCGAGCCAACTACGCGCAGACACATCGCTGGCATAGCTGTACCGACCGGTCGTTGGCGGTACCATCAAGTTACGGATATCGACGTCTGTTGCAACGGTATCAGGCAACTTAGCCCCGTCGCCCATGGACGAGATGGTGCTCTTATTTACTTCCTCTAACCAATCGTTGTTGAGCGGAAGGAAAATATCTTGATCCTTCACATACATCAAATCGAAAGGCTTGAGCTCATTCTCAGAAAGAACGACAGGTATATAAATATAGCTGCCTTCTTGCTCGATAATAAACGCGCCTACGCCCGTACCCATTTCCGTGTCGGAATCGAGCATCTTGAACGTGACAATCTCAGGAACAAGATCCGGGAATTTGCCAGAGAAAGCCTGATAGGCCATCTGCCCGAACTTATCCTCAAAGATTTGTTTCTCGTCCTCGGCAGACGGCATGGCTTGCTGCGAGTTGATCGCAGGTGAAAATAAGGCGTGTTTTCGATATGCCATTGTCTACCTAGGGTTTATAATCTTGGGTGGCCGTATCGTAGCAGTCTGCAACGGCTTTCGCGCAGGTTGTTCAGAGCTACTAGGACTTTCGGAATTAAACGGGGAAAAGCCCGGAACTCCCATAGCTTGTCCAAGTTTTTCTTGGATAAGTAGAAGCCCGAGCTTTAGTGCGGCCGTAGAGACCATGATTGATTAAGCGTTCAGGTTCTGGAGACGTGTTCGCAGTACAGAGAGCGATCCCATCTTGGATTCCGAGGACTCTTCCTTCTTCTGCATGAAAGCAGGAAGTGCGGGGCCCTTGTCGTCGCCCTTGTCATCCTTGTCATCCTTCTTGGCATTTTCCGAAGTAGCGCACTCCGCTTCGGCAGTCTTACGGAAATGATCGCGGATTGACGCAGCCGCTTCCTTCTTCGAACCCAGCGAAGAATAGAGCGTCTCAAGATATCCCGCACGCTCAGGTACATCGAGACCCATCATGGCGCGTACGTGCGCAACCTTCTGCGTCTCAGGCATACGCTCGGGAAGATACGGCACAACCTGCTCAGCGGTTTGTGTGAATACTCGATCAAAAGCATTCTTGGTTTGCTCGGTGATCGAATTACTGCCGCTGGCCGTGGCGCCGGGCATAAGCGGATGCGGCATCTCGCGACCGATAACCGCGCCCGACGGAATGGTCATCTCGGTATTTCCGACGCCGCGTTCGCCCATGCTGGCATAGCCTTCGGGACGGCGATTGAGTTCTTGTGCCGCTTCGGCATTGTCAGCAGCGGCTGAGGGCAGGTCGTTCGGATTGCCTCCGCCCGTGATCAGCGAGCCAGTATCCGCCGCTTGCTTTCGCGCAACGCGACGAACGATATCTGTAAACGAACCAGACTTTGCGGTCTGCTCAGTCACGGAATTCGAACCACCGTCGGTTGCGCCCGGTGCGACGGGAGAGCGTTGCTCGGTACCGACAGTGCCTTCGCCCTTGCCCTCCCAGTTACCGACGCCGCGCTCGCCAAGGTTGGCGTAATTCTCGGGACGGCGTTGCTGCTCCAAAGCAGCCTCACCGTTGTCAGCCGCTGCGCCGGGCAGGTCGTTCGGGTCTCCGCCACCTTGAATGAGCGAGCCCGTCTCGGCTGCAGACTTCTCCATAAGCGACCAAGCGTCACCTTGCGCGACTGCGACAGGGTTAGCGTCTTGCGCCGTCTTGGTAACGGAGGGGCTGTACTGATTGCCCGCTTGTTCGCACTGATACTCAGCTGCCTTGACGAGGTTTTCGCAGAGAAAACCCGCAACCTTCATGTCGAGCTGGCCGCCATTGAGGTAAGGGTCAGGCATCCCCGACTTATCAGCGATGTAATCCGCCGAAGCATCCGCCGCTTCTTTCGACGGGTAGACCACGACACCTTCGCGGATTAATTGCGCGTTCAGGCCCCGGACGAAGGCGCGCTTGAAAAGCGGTGAAATCGACATATGTACCCTGCTCCTATGGCGGTAATGCGTTTATTGTAGTGCGGTTGATTCTGCGGCCCAAGGCTTTAGTTCGGATTAGTATTGCCCGTCTGGGCCTTCACCGAATTCCGAACTAAAGATGATGCCCGGTACGGGGCTGAGACTGTGTATGTCTGCGGTTTGCCCCTTCTGGGCCGCATCCAATATAGACTGTTTCAAGTAACGATGCCCCAAACGTACAAGCCAGTCGGGGTTTAGTAAAGGATTTCTCGTAGCGGGTTGAAGGATTGGCGAAACAATCGGGGCTTTGAAACCCGTTTGGATCTTTGAGTAGCCCGCTTCCTTTAGTTCGTCGATCATAGGCTGCGAGATACGGGTACCGATGAGATGGTGCAACGCACCCTCTGCGAGATACTTGCCTTCAGAGGAGTCGATAGCCGTGTGCACAGATTTACTGCCGGCTATGTTGCGCAGCTTGTTGTATTCGATTACGTCGCCGCGCACGAGACCGTGTTCTGCAGAGTCGTCATCATCTACGTCCTCTATACGTACGTGGTTGAGCGTAGATTTAGCGAGCACCTCAAAGTGTCGACGGTCTACAGGGACGTCGCTACCTTTGTATATGTCGCTCAATTTGTTCACGATGTAGTTACGGCCTTCGCCGAGTCCTTTGTGCTCTACGACCTCGCCAGGTTTGGGCACGCCTTCAGATAACGCATCGCCCGCGTGTACTCGGTCTCCGACTTTTACGATGGGCTTAAGCCCTGACATTATGTAAACGCGATCGGTATTTACCGTGATGAAATAACCACCCTGAGGAGCCGTTACGATTTCTTTTACGGTGCCCGTGACGGGGGCGAGCGTCGCTTTGTTTTTGAAGGATGCCGGCGACTCGATAATCATGCGGAAGCCTTCGAGGCCTCCGATGTCTAGCGGGTTCGTGCCTGACATACGTACACCGTGCTTAGCGTTGAGCGCGAGTTGGGTGAGAGGCTCACCTAATGCTTGGCTGGCACGAATACCTACGTTTTCACCGACAGGATTGAGCGTACCCGTAGTATTCAAACCCATACATTTCTGGCAAATACCGCGGTCGGCTTCGCAAGTCATGGGTGAACGGGTAATGATGTGCTCTATTTTTGCCTTCTGGAGCAACGACACGATCCGGGGAGCAACCAGTGTATTGCGCGGAAATTCGCCGGCTGCGACTGCCAGGAACCGATCTATAATGGCAGAGTTAGCGACTGCCATACGGAGACCATTCTTGGTCCCACAGTCAGGCATAGTAATAACTTGATCGCTCGTATTGTTGACGAGAATTTTCGAGAGATCGCCGGGTTCGCTAACTTCAATGGTCCCCTTTGCCGCGGCCATGCGCGCTTCTTTATTGTTCGCCCACCACTCTGAAGGACGCAAGCCTTCTGAGTAACTGTGCGTAGTCAGCCACGCCTGAACATTGTCGTGCTCATCGCTGCTTGCAGCAGGAGCACCCACCGCACGCATTAATTGCAGCGGGCTTCCGCGAGACCCAGAGCGCGCCATCTCCCCCATGGTTCCGGGGTGATTCATGGCGTATGCGAGCAACTTATCCTGTGTATCCCGGATAATCTCGTGCTTTTGCGCATCGGTCGTACTTGCTTTGATTTTCGCTAATGCGGGGCGCGTAATCGCGTTGCGTTCTTTGTACAGCGGTGCAATGTCGTCGAGGCCTACAGAGATACCCATGCTCGTAGAAAAATCATCGCCGAGTTTCTTCACTTTGGTGATGGTTTTTACGTACTGAACGGGATCGTCTTTAGCGAGCCGCAACATGTTCTGAAACAGATCTTTTTTCGTGTAAATGCCCGTAGGACGATATTCGCTGGGAATAGCGCCATCCAACAAATAATGTCCTAGGGTTTTTGGCATTTAAACGCCCCCGGCGCGCGGCAAGCCCATCTGGTAATTACGAGTTCCTGCGTCGCCTGATTCCAACGAATTCTGTCCGCTCCACGAGGGAGTCTTGTCGACGTTCTTCGCAATGGCAGGAGGATTCGCCGGACCGTTGGGGTTTTCGCTGTCGACGTTTGTTTGATCTTGCTCTGCAAATTCAGCGAACATGTCTGCAGACATGCCGAGTTTAATCAGTGCCTGCTTAGCTCCGTGCGTGTAGTAGCTGCTCGACATCATGACTTACCTGTCTCTGTAAAACTGCGATCTAAATTGAGGCGTGCTTCTATAAGACCGCCGATGTATTCGCGGGTTTTTTCAGGCATTTTCTGCTCTTTCAAAGTACGTACTACAAAATCAATTGCAGTAGCACGCTTGTCTATGCTTGCTACGGCCGGAAGATTTAACTTCAAGGCTTTGCGGCCTTGCTCATGCGCAAAAGCAATGCCCTTCATAATAGCGTCGTCGAGCTGCAGCGCTTGCTGCTCTGCTACTGTCACACCCGTACGCTTTGCAAATTCTCGTGTGAGTTTGTGCGCAAGCATAATGGCTATAGGCGTAATAACAATGATTAGCGTCTGCAGGACAAAGTCCAGGAGCATTTTTGTAGATGACGTATCCATCGAGTAAACCCCTCTAATTAGGCTTGTAACGCGTAATCATCCGTAACCAAACCACCCGCGGGCAATCCGTTCATAGCTTGAATCTTCAGATCTTTTTGCCGTTGCATTTCACGGCGACGCGCCATAAATGCTGGCAAGTCTTCAGGATCTAATGCGTCCAAAAACCCGAGCTTATGTAGAGCCGCGCGCTTACCTGCGGTATAGTTAGACAGCACCGTGCGCCTCTTCGATCTCCACCGGGGTGGTCATTTTAATATCACCGCGCTGATATGCCTGCATGGCCTCAGCTTGTGTTTTGAATTTGTGCACAGCGCCAGCATCGACTTTGGTTGCAAGATACGCCCCTAGGATAGCTTCATGCTTAGGAAATACCATGAGGTCAGCGGCATGCTTATCGCCGAATAGTAACTTGGACATTGTGAGGTTCTGGGCTTCTTGCACAGCCGCCATGGTTACAGGCACGTGTAGCTGCATCGCGTCGCCGTCGTAATCCAGGTTCTGTCCGGTTTCCATGAAAGGATTTACACGCAACGACTTGCCTTGAACGGGCACGGGATAGGCCGCGACAATGTTGTGTCTGTGCAGAGATGGCGCCCGGTTAACGAACATCGGCCTGTAAGTGATTTCGTGTTGCAGCACGGAATTAGCAGCGGGGTGTCGGTCCTCAACCATTTTCTTGGCGTCTAGAGGCCTGTAACCTTGTCCGATAAGTCCGCGCATTATGAACTTATCGTACGTAGTCCAAAGCATATCTTCAGGTACGCCGATCTGGTCAATATCTAGCGTATTGTCTGGTGTGGCGGTGGCACGCCCCGTAAGGTCTTGTTGGCGTCGCAATATTTTCTTGTGCAGGAAACCAGTTTTAGGTGAACCCGATCCTGTGATCTGTTCAATGAATCCCTTTATCTCGCGATTAGCTCGACCGGGAGTCGTAGCTTTCTGCGTACCGAAAAGAGAGCCTACGGCGTCATGCAGATATTTGCGCGCGTCCGAGATTACACCCGGCATTTCAGTTTCTTTACTGTTCTGCAGCGCTGCGCTGGCAAGCCCGACGTCACGGTAAAGGTAATTGATGTCGGATATCTGCAAATCGTTACCACGGCTGGACTGTACGATGGGGCGCATCACCGGAGGTATAACGGGTATCTTTGATATAATGTACGCATCTCCCGCCTTGGAGAAGCCATTCTTTTTAAGCCCTTCGATATACTTGAGTTTCTTTACAACACCATCTAAATCGGATCCGCGTTTAGTGCGCGTTTGTTCACGAAGCGCTACTGCAAGCTGGTCTAGATCGAGCTTATTTAATTGTTTACGAATACCCGTACCGCCGGAAGTCCCGATTTCGTCTTTGAGCTGCTTCTTAGACATATCCAACAGACGGCGTACCGCATCTTCGAATACCGGATTTACGATAGGCTCAGTCAAGTCGATATGCGACCACTTCTTGCCGCTCATACCGCCCGTCAAATTGGGGTCGAATAAACCCCCGGTCTCAGGAGCTAAATTCTTGGCATTTACCATGAATGATTTAGATTTATCCAGACTAGGAGTACTGAGAGCTCCTGCGGATAAATTGGAGGTGGCGCGGTCTGTGAGCGGACCTAGACTTACGTGCGCTCCCTCTTTATTAACATTGATGCCCGCGCCTTGAAGCATCGCCATGAATTTCTCTGTAACGAATGGCGTCTTAGGCGGTGGAGCCGGTAGGCCAAATTCATACGCACGCCAGAAATCATCGCTTTTCTCACTTTTTAAGGTCAATGCTTCTTTCAAGACATTGCGCGCATTGTGTGCGAGAAGTGCGTTGACTTCCATTCTGCCCAGGCCCTTGGCGCCTTCATCGCCGCCTTTAGTGGGCTGTAGGTTGACGTCGTAACCGGATACTCCGCGGGCTGAATAATTGGTCTCAGTTGACTTAAATAGCTTGTGAATAAACGAACGCCCCACAAAGACATTCGGAATATCTTTGCCAGATACAGGGTCGTGGACTGTTTCCTTGTCCTTAACGCCGTGCTCTTTCATGAGGCGCTTGGCAAATTCTACGTTGTTTTCGTTTTGAAACTGCGGGACGACAATAGGTTTGCCAATTTTCTCCGCGACTTTGCCAAGAGCCGCTTCAACAACTTGACCCGGATTAATGCGGCTGACGATACCTGCTGACGTGAACAGAACGTCGATTGGCTTCTTATTCTCGTCCTGAATCATGCGGTTGTCTGGAATGATCTCAGACACGACGCCCTTGCCACCAAAGCGATTCGATAACTTGTCGCCGATCTTCATCGGCTCTTGTGTCCGAATCGTTACCATGACTTGCCGTGTAGCGTTCGTAACGTCTTGAACCGTGGCAGGTACAAGCTTTTCCCATGTAATTGTGATATCTCGGTACGGCTTAAGCAGTGCCTTGTGAAATAAACCCAACATGGCTTGCTCGGGCGTAGGGGCGGCCTTGCGCAAGCCCAGAATAAGCGGATCGCCCTTGTTAAAGGTCGCGCCCTTTTTAGCAACACCGTTTTCGTCTAGTTTATTTAGCTGCTCTGCGCTAAATCGGACGCCGTAATACGCAACGTATTTGGGCTTATTTATGATAATATCCGGACCCTTTTGCAGGACCTCTTTATACATATGTTCGGAAGTCAGTTTGTGCGAAGCACCTTCACTGATAACCACAGCGTCGTTAGAGTTCTTGCCGTAATACGCCATGTACGCGATAGACAGGTTTTTGCCCAGCGCGGTCTCGCCACCCTTGGTAAAGTTGGACTCGCCGAGGAGCTGGTCCTGCTTTACCTTGTCGCCTACTTTGACGTTCAAAGTGTCGTGCAAGTAGGTCTTCGCTGTTAGCGGGAAATACGTATTGTACGGAACCTTGATTAGTGCAGGTTCAGCTGATGCCGTCTTTGCATGCGGACGAATGTAAATGTAATCGTCATCTATCTTTTCGATAGTGCCGTCAACCGATGACGAGGGCGCAATTACACGCGCGATGGTGCGCTCCATACTCTCACCACCGGGGCCGCCACCTGCTTGTACTAGCGGCGCTTCGCGGTGTACGAGGGGCAGCGCTTGCGCCTGGAACTTAGATCCCATGATCGCGCGATTACCCTGCATGCCGTCGAGGAAAGGTACGAGGGACGTAGCCGGGCTGAACATATGCGTCAGATTCGGCATGACGTAATCTACGTCTTTTTTAGCAATCGAACGCGTGTGATCGCCTTGTAATACATCCCAGTGCGTACGGTGATCTTGCCCTGGAAATGCGACGTTGCTCTTAGCAAGGTCCATAACCGACACGTCTTCTAGCCGCCCATTACGCATATTCTGCATGCGCGCGTAAAGATTGCCGTCAGAGTCTTTGTGTGCGGTCAATGCGCTGTGAATATCAATGCCCGTTTTAGGACCGTCTGGCGTGTGTACGGGGTCGATAACACCGAAATGGGAGTTATGGACTTTGCGCGACTCGAAGGGAATGGCTCGATCACTGCTTATGCCACCTTCGCCAAGTGATGTTATTTTACTGGCGTAATCAAGAATTTCGACCGGATTGATTTGTGTTGGCTGAGATGACAGTGCAGCACCTGTCAAGAAACTGTTTATTGATTTTGTGAATACTGAGTGGGGTACCATGGACTTGATGTCCGCGCCTGATTGATTGAGACGCCCAGCGATTTTCTTTGCAACAGTACGACGTGCTTCTACGTCGAGACGCTCTTTGAAGAAGTCGTCTGTAGAGTGCAGCGTCTTGAATTCCAAGCTGTCACGGTCATCGGTTTTGGCAGTGCCCTTGTGTACATCGATCAGTTTCTTGCTGGCAACTAGCAACGCCTGCGCATCAGCACGGCCTAAGGGCATACCTAGCGTACGGCTATTTACAGCAGAATCCATCGCAGTACTGTGGAAATAATCGCGAACGAACAGACGCTTACCTTCAAGCGAGGTGGGAGCGACCTGGTTTGGCCGCCTTATCTTGCTGACGATCTTGTTAAGAATCGCGTCTTCTTTTTTGGCGGATACGTTAGAATTCGCAGCGGTGAGCTCGTCACCCCAGTACTGTTTGATTTCAGTATCTGACGTACCTAGGATTTTCAGAATAGCGTACAGCGGAAGCTTCGAGGTCTTAGCAGTACCTCCGACTTCCATATTTAACCGGCCCGTCGAAGGCTCCATTGCTAACCGGAAATTCGAGCCTTTGCTCAAATTGAACGCCGCTTCGAACTCACCGTTGTTACGCTCACGCGTATAAACGCCTGACTTCAGACGCAACTGGTTCGGGACGTTATATTCGTTGCCGCCCACGACGAACGTGTAACGACGGGTAAAGTACGGCAGGTGAACGAGGATGCGCTTCTGCTCGTCAGTGATCTGCCCCGTAGCGTTGTCCCGTAATTTAATCGTACCGCTAATAGCTTCGTTCAGCGTCCGCCCGCTCATGAGAGCGTCTTTCTGATCGCTGTTCGAGAAGTCCTTGCGGTTCACGTCTAGGCCGTGAAGTTCCAGCGTTGACTTCTTGCCGATGATGGGAAACAGCGCCTTGAGACCCTCCATAGTCTTCTGGCGGATCTGTTCGCGACGCACGTCTGCGTCCACAACTATTGGTTGTAAATTCAAGGGCATGCCCTGCTATTATACGCGGTTTGTTCAAAAAACCGCAACCCTTGCTGGTAAAAGAATGTAGAGACGTATTAAGGCCACGTTTCTTTTCAGGAGGAAAAATTGAGCGATACTAGCAGATTCGAAGGGGATATCCGCGTGCAGGACTTGGCAGGTCCTACGTTCGCGGATATCGATCTGCAGACAGCCAGACTCATAGTCTGGGGGGTGCATTACTCAAATATCAGTAAAGTGCTCGTATACTTGCGCGCCCGCCGATTGGAGGTCAGCAAAGAAGATTTGTACCGTTACGCGATGGCGTATCGTGCAGTCTTCCGTGTAGACGTGGCACGCGACGTACAATCCCGCTGTTGGCACTGCGGTGAGTTCCTACCTCCAATGGAGGAAGAACTCTGCGAGTGCTACAACCGGGCCGTGCCCAAGGTCTACATTGAGCCGACTCTCCTAGCGATCGAACAGGAAAAGCTATCTTTTCCAAATACATGGCATCTACGCCTACAAAGCACCTATATATGCAGTAACGATAACTGTCGTCGGCTTAATGACGTTCCGTTAGGCGTTGTCGCATCTGATCTTAAAAAGGTGCAGTTGCGATACGAACAGCAGCTCACCCAATATGAAGCCGCAGTAGCTAGCGGTAATCTACAAGTTGTGGCTCCGCGCGAGCCAACCTGGCGCCCGAAGACTAAGTGCCATGCGTGCTATCAGCAAGAGCTGAGGACCGGAAAGCGCTCAAGTGCTCCCCCGCCACGTATTAATACAAAAACGCGTGAGCAGAGTACGCTCGCGTCATTAATACTAGCGATTCCGCCCACCGCCGAGAGCTGAGTATGCACGTACGCCCCGTTGTTCCAGTACCGCCGATTAAGCGGTAATGGATAACCTGCCCATGCAGGTGGGCAGGTTAGTCGTCGTCAGTATCATCTGGAAAGTCTTCGTCGGAGTCTGGGTCTTTATTGTCTGGATCGGGTGAAGGCGTGAGAAGTTCATTCGTCGTCAAAAACGGATGATCTTTTTTAGATCCTGCCTTCGGCTGCATCCACTCAAGCCAAATTACGATAGTACCGTCTTTGAGAAACGTTTCTGTCTTCTTGACTACGACGACCTCTCCGGAGAGAGATCTGTCCATAATGTCCTTGAGGCGGTCCGACTCGTCGATATCTTCAAATATCGCAGTGCCGTGATCCATCGCAGTCATTTCTTTACCGATAGTCAAGCGCGCTGACTGGTACTCAAATGAATACTCTGTAGCATTAGCGACTTTGCCCGCCGTACCCGGTGCGACCGATTTGACGAGGCTCTCGAATTCAGAACCTCTAAGCAAGTCCGGTACTGCTTTTTCGTTACTAGCAATATCGGGTAGCGTCTGCGCGTATTGCAGCGCTTTGATAAAATCATCCATTACGCGGCTCCGCCATTAAAGTCTGCTAGCGCTTGTTGTTTCTCTACAGCTTTCTGAGTAGACCATCGGTCTTTTACAACAGCGTACATAACAGGGTCTTCCTGAGATAGTTGTGCAAGCATAGATTTTTGGGTGCTGGGGTCTGCAGCACCCATTTGTTGTACCATTTGTTCCGCGGCAGAAATAATAGCTTGCGGATTATAAGAAAGTCCTGATCCGGACTGGGACTCATTTTGCGCTTGTTGCGATAGCGAGTTCTGTATTTTGTTCATCTTCTTGGAGAGCTCCATTTGCATGCGAGCTTCGTCAAGAGATTCTTGTAGGCGCTTTTCACGTTCTTCGTTGATGTCCGAATCATTGAGATCAAGCATGGTGGTATTCGAAATCATGCCGCCTGTTGCTTGCTGTAACCCTAACAGGAACTGCTTTTGCACTGCGTCATCAACGAGCTTGAAAGGTAAGTACTCTGCTTCTACAGGTTTCCAACTTAGAATTTTACTGGATTGTTTTATGACCCATTCCAACTGTTCGTTGAGATGGGACGTGTACGTTTCGAGTTGGTTTTCCAGCATGCGCAAAGTTATGGACGAACCGGAGAACGATAGCCCGCCGTAAATGAATTCCTTGGGAATACCCATTGCCGCGATAATTTCCTCCTCGGCTTCCTTTATTTCGCCGAGGGTTAGCAGGGATCGGCCCTGGCCGCCCATCATGGTTACGCCCAGCGCTGCGGGCGCGAACATGATGTGCAGCGGATCGCGACGCCAGCGTTTGATGTTGGCCGTCATCTCTTGACGCCACTTCATCAAGTTGACCATCTGTGCTGGATCTGCTGCGCCGCTGATCGGTGCCGGATGCAAAACACGAAAAGGCAGTATGTGTTCGAACGCAATAGCCTCGTTCGCTTTACGCAAAATAGCCGTATAAAGAAATAGCTTGATTGTCGTTGTCAGTGGAGGGAAGCCCCACTGTGAAGAAATACCCGCAGGTGGGTGAATCTTCATGTGATAAACAGCACCGTCTGCGAACTCGAAGAGTTTATCGTCACGGATCGCCTTGAGAAACTCAATAGGCAGCGTGTTGATAATATGCGCATCGCCTTTTTCGACTTTGCTCTTTAGTTCCTGCGGGATGGTGTAGTAGTATACGGATTCGTTTGTGATGGGGTTGTGGTTGATATCCATCAACTTTGGGTCCCAACGAATTACGTTAATACGGTGCTCGTCACTTGCTTTCTCATCAAGAATTTCGCCTGTAGTCGTGGTATTGCACGCAGGGCAGCTGTATGAGAATGACAAAGTTTTCAGGTTGAACTTATACGTCGTCTTTTTGATGCCTGTGCGGGCATTGCACTCTTTGCAAATCAAAAAGCGATTAAACGGATGGTATACGGATGTAAATGAGTTTCCGTACAGGTGTAAATCCAAGCCGGATGCAATGGCTACGCTCTTTATACGGATGGACTTATTTAATACGCGTTCCCAGTTTTTCGTTAGCGCTTCGTCACTCGACTGAATCATCACTTTAGTGACAGGGTATTCGGCGAATTTCTTTAGAGCGGCAAAGATGTGTGCCGAGTTGTAATACAAATATTCGACCCAACGAAACAAGTCCTTCAGCTTACGTGGAGCGAAGCCTGTTACGAAATCGAACATCGGATTGGGATGACTGCCCCGACCCCGAGAACCCCCGGCGAGATCTAAAATTCCTGGATCACTTGTCGACATGCATTTTCCCCTGTAGGAGTACTCGGTGACCTACACACTAAAACTCGGCACAGTCTACGGTACTCCGGTATTTACTCTGCAATGCTGTGAAAGTGCAGTTAAAAACGTATATGGAGCATCATTTTCCGGAAAAGACAAACTCTGGCGATTCCCTGCATTCTTTCCAGTGCACCAGCTCGTTCTGTCGGACCTGCCGAAGATGGTGCCGGGACTGCAGTATGCTCCTGAAGTAGTTGAACATGTGCAAAAGCTTGCTGCGCCGGTTACCTTGCCTGATGATTTTAGTTTCTTAACGCAACCATACCAACACCAGCGGGACGGTGTGTTGCATTTGCTACAGCGCCCACGCGCCGCGTTGTTCTATTCACCGGGACTCGGTAAGTGCAAAATAACGGTGGATTTGCAGCGGATTACGCAAGACCGCATGCTGATACTATGCCCGCTTGTGATGCTTGGCACCTGGGCGGAAGAGTTCAAGAAACATGGCAACGTCGATGACGTTCTAATCATTGACGGTACCAAAAAACAAAAACAGAGCCGGCTTGAACAAGCACAGGCTAGGGCGCCTGTCGCCACAATCCTTACGTACAACGTAGCAACGCTGTACACAGACGACATACTGAAAATAGCATACTCCGCGATTATTGCGGATGAATCACACATGCTTAAGACGCCTTATTCGAAACGCACGCAAGCCTCTACGTCTCTAGCGCTGCGCGCATCACGTCGAGTACTGTTGTCAGGCACGCCGTCGCTAGGATCTCCCTTCGATTTATACGCACAGTTACGTTTTCTTGGTACGTATTTCTGCCCTGAGAACTGGTGGCACTTCAGGAAACACTTTGGGGTATTCCACCCAAGCGAAGAGGGTGAAGCCGTACCTAAAATACTGCTAGGGTTTAAGAATATGGACACGATGAATACTCGTGTCGGGCTCGTTAGTCTCAAGAAGACAAAAGAAGAATGCCTAGACTTGCCTGATCAGCTTATCTTGGACGAATACTTTGTCGTTACAAATCCTACCAAGCGCGCGTACAACACGCTCATATTAGACCACTGTCTAGGAGCGGGTGTTTCGGTACAAGAGAAAATACTTGCGGGTGAGCTGACGGTAAAAGACGGCCCTGTAATTGATCCGCACGTCATAGCTACAGAGCTCATCGTTAAGCTGAATAAGCTAGACCAGCTAGCAAGTAGCTTTGTTTATCAAGCTACTAAAAACCCATTACTCTGTGTTGGCTGCCCTAATGCTGCGAAATGTAGCGCAGACGATATATTGCCTTACACGCCTAAATGCACCGTGAGCCAGCGTGAACCCGCGTCCGTCGTTATGACGTATGCCGATAATTCACGGCTTGAACGTTGTGTAGGATTACTCGAAGCTATTCTAGAAGATCCCGCTAACAAAGTGATTATTTGGGCTAAATTCATGCCTGAATTGGATGCGCTCGAAGCTGCGATAAAGGAACTAGGAAGTCAGTACGTCCGCGTGCAGGGCGGGTTTACACGCGAGCAACTCACGCACGCGATGACTACCTTTAACAACGCTCCTGATTGTAGGGTGTATCTCGGTCAAGTAGCTACAGGGGTTGGTGTAACGCTCAATGCTGCAAACTACACAATTTATTACAATCTGCCTTGGAGTTTAGATCAGTACTTACAATCGCTAGATCGTAATTATCGTATTGGTCAAACCAAAAAGGTTACGGTGTATCGCCTACTGGGCCGAAACACATTAGACGTATCTAAAGCGGCAGCGCTAGATCAAAAGATAGACTTCAGTCAACTCGTAACCTCGAAGTCTGTATGCGCGACGTGCCCCGATTATCATATACGTTGCTCGAAATATAAAATTAAACTGTACGACGCGGAGTGTAAATACGACCGTGAGATGATGCGGCAAAAAGCTACTGTGGAGTTAATACCATGAAAGTTACATTAGAATTCGAAGAGAGTGATCTCAGGGAAATGCTTACGAGTTATTTCCGGGGCAATGGTTTTGCAGTCAAGAATCTTGACGAGGTGTGTGCCAAGTTTAAAGACGCTTACATTGACGGGTTGAAAGTCCAAGCTGAGATTATGGTAATGGACCCGCCGATACCGCAACTGAGCACAGTGGCGCCACCGCAGAATCTAGTCGAAGACGCTGTTGATGATGCGGGTGAACCAGACGACGTGGCTGAGGCTGCCGAGCCTATGTTGTCACTCAATGATTTAACAGACCCTTCGCCGCGTGGGCGGGTGGTCGGTATAGCCAATACAAAGAATGAATTTGCAGATCTCATCAACGCAAGTAAACGCATTGAACAAGAACGCCGGAGAACTTGATGCTTGATAGTATCGACAATGAAGAATTGATTAAGATCCCTGCTGTCGCAGAAGATGAACAATTCAAAGACAGGCTGCCGAAAGGCTATCTGTCGGTGTCACAAGTTACGCAATACATGAAATGCGGAGAAGCCTATTACTACCGCTACGTTATGGGCCGGCAAGTGCCGTCGAACGTATTTCAAGTACAGGGTCGCGGTGTACATAAAGCAGCTGAGAAGTTGCATCTGAGCATGATTCAGAATGAGCCTATTGGCGAAGCTGAGATGCTTCAGACATATTCCGATTTATATGATGACGAGATCAAAACCGCAGTCAGCGAACATAACGAGGACGACGCTGATGAAAAGGATGCGAACGATAAGGACATCGGCGTCCGTCTCACTAAAAAATATCACAAGGTTGCCCTAGGTAATGCCTGTGACGCTTCGGGCAAACCCGTGCCTGCGGTACAGCCCATAGCAGCAGAACGTGTTGTCCGCGTCAACATCATTACAGAAGAAAGCTTGGTCATTCCGTTTCTCGGAGTAATCGATCTAGAAGAACGTAATGCGATTGCTGACCTGAAGACAAAAAAGAAGGCCTCGTCACAGGCTGACACCGACAACAGCTTGCAGCTGAGTCTCTACGCGCACGTTACGGGAAAACCCCTAGTGCGTCTAGACCAACTAGTCAAGCCAACAAAGACCCTGCCTGTGCGTTTTATTCGAACGGAGTCGGTGCGTACAAAGAATGAAGTTCTGCATGCACTTGATGTAGTATCGCAGGTTGCACAGGACATTGCGTCGGGTCGCTTCAGAAAGACCAATCCTGAAAATTGGTGGTGCACGTCTAAATGGTGCCCCTACTGGAGCGATTGCCGCGGACGGAGGCGCTGAGTGGCTGACAACTATTGGGACAACTCGGGCGGACAGCCCAACCTATCACGCCTGCCTATCGAAGTACGCGAGGGAATGGCCCGGCCCATTCCGATGCGCGACGATGAAGTCTACGCAGCGGTCATGATTTTCAAACAGTCGCCGGGGCTCAACCACCCTAACGGGCGTTGCAATGTGGTTGCATATCGCACAACAAATAACGCAGTTGTGCCGATGGACAAGGGTATTCAGTTGGACTTTTCGGAGTTCTCCGGTAAGTTCCCGCTGGCCACCGTTGTGATTGATGTAAAGGGAGCCGAACCCTTTGTAGCGAATCTCTTGCGGGCCTACGCAGAACTCGGCGGTGACGTACAAGCTGCCGTTAAACGCGCAGGTATCGCACGCACGACCGCAGAACACACCGCTTACTTTGAAGAAAAAAGTAACGATTGAACTTGTTCATGTCGTAAGGCGTTATATATAAAAGGCGCCCTTAATACGGTAAAAGAGTATACACTTCTGCAACTCTAGCTCAGGAGGCTATATGCAGAAGTACGGCGTGGATGAGACACCTAGTTTAAACAGAAAATACGGCGAAACAGATCTTGACGTATGCCCGCTATGTGGGGCACGGTTACAAAAACATGGACATGTTGTTTTATGTCCAACACACGGATCAGAGCCTTTCGAACATGACGATAAGCAAACGTAGCAGTATTGTACGCTCCATTAGTGATTTAGTCACACAGCGTGCAAGCATCATACGTGCGTTGTACATCGTCAGCGTTGCAACGAATGGGCCGAGAGACGAAATACTAGCAGAGTTTCATCAAGCAGTCGGTGACGTACTTGAGGGGGTAGCGTTATCACAACTCGACCTAGCTTTCATCAACAAAATGAAAGTTAAAGAGGAGGCAGCTTGGTTAAGGGACCGCAACGAGTAGTTAGTTACGAATTCACGCACACTGCAAATGATCCAGCAACTGTCGTGTTTGTTTCGCCGTTCAGAACTTTCCTACAAGTAGTTGACGAGATTATTCGTTGGCTACAGCTTCCACATATTGTTTCTGCATTCGCTAGTATTGCTGCGTTTCTGCGCAGCCTGTTTACAAACTAGGGGTTTCACGAAATGCCAGCTAAAAAGCGTAACGTTACAATACCGTTCGAAGCAATTATTGCGGATACGGACTTCAACGGTCGGGTTGAATACCCAGATATCGATGCCCTGAAACAGTCCATTATGGACGACGGGCTGCTGCAGCCAATCGGAGTATCGCAGAAGAATTCCGGTTCCGATACAGATGGACAGAAATTCTTCCTTGTATACGGCTTTCGCCGCTACTTCGCCATATCCAAGATTCGTGATGAACTTGGACCTGACGCGTACGCGACGATCGATGCAGTGCTCAATGAGGGAAACCTGGAGGAACTCCGGGTACGAAATCTCAAAGAGAATATCGAACGTAAGGCTCTGACCACTTTCGAAATTGCCCAACAGGTCAAGCGCTTGGTGCTTGCAGGCCTGGAACAGCGTGAGATTGCAACGCGGTTGGGACGCAACCAGTCGTGGGTAAGCTACCACCACAAGGTTGCGACGCAACTTTCTACACAAGCCCAGCAAGCTTTAAAAGCTGGAGATATCACGCTAGAGCAAGCGCTACACATCGCCGATGTGCCTGAAGAACAACAGAACGCGTTGGTGACCCAGGTACTTAGCGCGGATACGCGTGCAGATGCGCGCAAGTTACTGAAGGAAGCCGCAAGCGGAAGCGGCAAGCGTCGTAAATATGCCAATAAAGGACGACCTACGTCACGTAACCTGATGCAGTGGGTGAGTGACGCGTCATTCGAAGCTGAGTCGCGTATCAATGACAAACACGACAAGGCCTTCTACAACGGTGTCGCGGCAGGTATGCGGGTAGCGCTGGGTGACCTCGAACTCAAAGAGCTCAAGGCTGTGGATAAGTATTCCGACGTAAACTACCACGCGAAGGACAATAAAACGGAGGACGAACCGGAGTTGGTGAGTGTAGATCCAGGAGACGACGAAGATGTGGCGACGGCTGAGGCCGATGCGGCGCCTGTTAAAAAGAAGCGCGGACGTCCCAAGAAAATTGTGACGGCTTCGAACACTCTCTAATTCATGCGTGCTGCGGCGCTGCGCAATTTAGTAATTGCGGTCTCGCGCAGTTGCCGTACCCGCTCTCCTGTTATTTCTAATATACGCCCTATCTGCTTTAGCGTTTTAGGGCCTGTGTGAATACCGAATGACGCTTTAATGATGTACGTCTCACGTATAGATAAATTTGTAATGTCGAAAAGTTTTAGCAGACTTTGCTGCATCTCAATGGTTACCGCGTAACCATCTATACTAGAGTCTTCATCACTGATAGTGTTTTCGGTGTATTCCGTCGTATTAGGACTGCGTATACCCTTCGCCATTGCGTGCGTAGGTACGTGTACGAGTCCTAGACGGCGGCCTTCTTCACGCATTTCGTGGCGTACCCACCAACTGGCGTATGTCAGAAACCGAGTGCCTGCCTCAGGTTTAAATTTAGTCAGCGCGCGAATTAATCCAATATTGCCCGCAGCTATCAAGTCTTCTAAGGTCTGTCGTTCCATATGGCTGCGTGGATGCTTGCGGGCTTCGGATATAACGTAACGTAGTGCGCCTTTGACTATTAAATCTTTTGCTTTTGCGTCTTTGGTGTTCTGATAGCGTCGGATGAGTTCTCGCTCGTTCTCGGCGGTTAGCATACTCGTTGCTTCAACTTCTTTATAATAACGAGCAAGCGAATCGTTGGACGGTTTTGAACTCATGTTTCTCTCTCAGCTATTGTGCTGCTACACAGTTTGGGGTAGCTTACCAGTTCGTCAAACAGCCTCAGAGGGCATCCAGCATGAGCAACGAAATTCAGAAGTATGATGACACAATCAACAGCGTATCGACACTACTCAAAGCCTATGCAGACACCGTTTCCGATACAGCACTAGGTCTGAAGATTCAAGAATTGTCAGAGCAGACAATCACGACAGTGAAAGGGATCGAAGGTCCCCAGCGTTCCCGGATCACGCAGTTGATGTTGAAACAGAATATGTCGAATTCGTCGATGATACCATCGAACACTGCCGCCGGGCAATTGTATACGTCCAAGAGTGATCATATTGGGGATAACCTCGAATTTATCCCGATTTTCACACACAACATGCGCACCAAGTGGGGCGATGATAAAGTAGAATGTCGCTCACTCGATGCGATTACAGGCTCGAAGTACGGCGAATGCGCCAAGTGTCCTTACGGACGTTACGTCCCAGATGAACGCCCTGATTGCAGCAAAGGCCTGAGCTATTACGTAATGGCCAGCGATTTGTCTGCGTTGTACAAAATCGACTTTATTAAGACGAGCGCCAAAGCAGGTCGCTCTATAAGTCAACTAGCGTCACCGCCGCATCTGTGGACACGCTCGTTTATTCTGTCGTCTGAGCGCGTCGTACAGCCCAAGGTCAATTACTTCATACTCAAAGTAGCAGTGACAAATCACCGCACTTCACCGGAAGTTGCCAAGGTTTGCGACATGCTATTTGAATTCTTTCAGAATAGCTACCGAAAGGCCGTGCTTATGCAGGCCGAATATAGCCGTATGGGCACTACCGGCGGTGGCGGCGGTGGCGGCGGCGGCGGCGGTGCCGGCGGCGTGATCCCCGCTGAGGGCGAAGAAGTCCCACAAGAGATCAATTTCCGCGATTCCGTTTGAGTGATTAGCAGCGCAGTATCTGAGAGATATTGCGCTGCTTTTTTAGGTGCCCATGTCAAAAGCTTTGCCTTTGTTGAAATACGCCGCGTGGTCGCCTTCAAAAGCTTCTCTCGCAGGTACTTGTCCTCTAGCGTTTAAATACCGCTATATCGATAAAATACCTACCGGCGACAAAGGTACTGCTGCCAAGGTGGGAGTAACCGTGCATAGAGCACAGGAGTTACTCCTACAAGGACAGTCGATCCAAGACTGTCTCGATAACGCTATTGCTGAATCAGAAGCCGAGCTCACGTACAATGATCAAGAGAAAGTGCGCTCCTTCGCACAGAACATGTTGGAATTCCAGAAACGCATAAATAAATTCACAGTGAATAATCCTGTGAGACAAACGCTACTGGAATCCAAATGGGCTGTCACCGCAGGGTTTAAATCTTGCGAGTTCTTTGACAAGGACGGTATCATTCGCGGCATCGTGGATATGTCCTTGGTCTTGGAGAGTGACTATGTTATCGTCTTCGACCATAAGTCTGGAAGAGTCCGCCCCGCGTCTTACTATAAGACGCAACTAGACTTCTACACGGTTATGGCGCTCGCAGTTTTTCCTCATTTAAAAGGGGTTCAATGCGCCCTACACTACGTAGCACACGGTAAACTTGAATGGGGAAGTCCCGTTGCGCCTCAGTATATACGTGAGGTATTGCAGCCGTGGTTGCTTGGCTATTTGAATAAAAAAGCTGAGCGGGTAGACGCAGCTATTGCAACGCCGGGGGCGCATTGCAAGTGGTGCGATTTCCGTGAAATTTGTACGTTCCGGGGGATTGATGGCGAAGCAAGAAAAGGGGCCGAAAACACCTAAGTTTGATCCGACTGAGCTTCGTAAGCTTTGGAAGCAACCTACCGAGAACTGGATGACACTACTGAATACAGTAGGTGCCCAGCAGGTAAAGCCCGCAGGGCATACGATCAAGCTCCAGTGCCCGTACCATCCGGATACTAACCCGTCGGGTACGTTGAATATATATAAGGGTCACTTCAAGTGTTTTGCATGCAACACTTATATTACTGACCCTATCAAGTTTGCCAGTAAGTATATTCCAGGCAGCTATATGGATGTGGCGCGGATGTTCCGCGACCATTTCAAAATTGAGAAGCTTGATCTCAAGAAATTAGACGCGACCGAGTTAGAACAACACCGCATGAAGCTATTGAGCGAGGTGTTTCATCGCTATTTATGCAACGTGTGGGTTGCTGATAAAGCGCCGCAGTCGGCCGTATCTACTGTCACTTGGTTAAAAAACCGAGGCCTTACGTCAGTAGATATGCTGGGCTGTATCGGCATGTTGCCAACATCGGTTGATCTCCAAAAATTGTGCGCGCAGGCAGGCGCCAATGAAGACGATATTCTCTGGTGTATGCGTCTCGTCGGCGACTACCTAAACGTCACCTACATGAATTGCGTCGTATATGCGTACGGTTTGTCTCCCGACAAATTGACTGCGTTTAAATTGCGCATACCCGGACCGGATAAAGAGTCCGTACGGTTTATAAAGGCTGTGGATACTGCGGAGCTAGGTGCATTTGGATTAAATGTGTCGGCTTTTTATAAGCACTATTCGAGTGAAAAAGTTACGCGCTTTACGGCTGTAGAAGGAGAGCACGACGCGCTTGCAATTATTCAGGGCATGTTGACGCACTGTGCTGATGTAGATGAAGTGATCATAGCGCTCGGCGGTGCAGGCCATAGCGGCGTAGACTTTATGACTGATCTCGGATTTAGCGAGTGCCGGTTAATCGGAGATGACGATGCGGCGGGCGATCTCTACCCTACGAGTGTTTTGCCGAAAACACGCGATATTGCTATTCAAGTATTTAAATGGCCACAACGTATACGCAACCACGTACCGGGTAAAATAGACCCCGATGAAGCTATAAAGATTCACGGTTTTGATGTTGTATACCGTGAATTCTGTAATCCGAAGAATTACGAATTCGCAACACGTTGGTGCGCAGATCGCGCGAAGCTAAAAATAGCCGTTATTCATCCCGACAATGTTATCGGTTTACAGGAAGTAGCTACTGAATTTACGGGCTACTTAAAAAATGACACAGAGCGGCAGGTATTCGCTGAGGAATTCAACAAAATATGCCCGAGTCTTCCTGCTAGTGAAATACTCCGGCATACGCGTCTTAAAGACGACTCATCCCTGGGTTTTGTAGAGAAGATAAAAGATTGGATGGGGGAGACATACCAAACCACTACGTGGGACAGCCATACAGGTGTACTCAAACTGTGGAACAAGAAACTAAAGCAGTATTTATATGTACAGGTCAATAAAGACTCTGCAATGACGCAGTTTGCCCGGTATACGAGCAAAGGCAGTATGTACTATTGGGCACGTGACGAGATCGGATTACCTTCGTATTTCCCCGACGTAGAAGCCCCTGATGCAGGCCAGACTGCCCTGGATAAAACTGAAGACATGATCGAGGACGCGGTGCAGCGCGCGTACCGCATGCTTTCTGCTGAATCGGTAGATGAAGCCAAAACCCGCGTCAAAGGGCAAGGCATTCACCTTGATCATACGCAGAATGGTGCCCCGGGCTATTTCATAAATGGCAACAGTATTTACAAGCTAAAATGGTCACCTGATTTTAGTAAATTAGCCGCTGTCACGGAATTAGAGGGACCGTTTGATAACGGGCAAGTGTTTGACCTAGAGCATCGCTATAACCTCATTGATGACATGCGTATAGGTTGGACGGAACTCATTAAATCACCGAAGGACTTAATGCAGCGGCCGGTGTACAGCCCCTTTGAGTGTTTTCAGAAAGTACACAAGCTCATTAATCTCGGCTTTGAATTCAAAAATCAAGAGGTTGACGCGCTATACTGTGCTGGCCTGGTTTTTTATAACTATTTGTATGACGTAATGCCTATGCGGAGAATGCTTACGCATTTCTACGCGCAGTTCGAATCGGGAAAGACGACACTTCTTTCGGTAACCTCCAACCACCCACAGTTACGAGAGTTTTCGCTATGTGACCATGCGCTAGCTCTCGATACATTCACACAAGCTGCGTTCTACCAGACATTCACAAATACAAGACTTGTTGCCGTTTTGGATGAAATGAATGATCCGGATGATGGCTCGATAGAATCCCGTAATCGAAAACTGTTCTATCAACGTACACGGTCGTTAGCCACGAGTGGTTCGACTACCCTCAACCAGGGAACGGTGGATGGCAAGGGTCGATCTTTCAATATCGCTAATACTGTGATTACTGCGAGCGGCACTCCTATTCACGATCCCATGGATGAGAGCCGTTTTAACACGGTTAACCTAAAAAAGAACGCCAACCGAAATAACGTGCGCCTGTTGCTACGTGCCGCGTTTACCGCTACGGAGATACAAGACCTTCGTCTGAGCATATTGATTAACGCAATAACGTTAGCGCCTAACGTAGCGACGCAGTACGCGTATTTATACGATCGTTACGGCAGTCGCCGTGAAGCGGATGCTAAAGGCACGACTACGATACAGAACGTGGATCGGTTTACTGAGAATCTCATGCCGATGGCGGCTATTCTCAATGTGTTTGGTCAAGACGGTCAAAAGTTCATTGATAAGTACCGCGATACGCGCAAGCAGCAGGTCTACGAGCGTGCGCACAGCACGCCTGGCCATGCGCTCATAGATACCATCCTTACGTCTAGTATTCCTTCGCGCGAAGAAGAGAATCAAATGACGACTATCAAGGCATTACTCTTACACCCGCACGACCGTGAGAAGATAAATAACACAAAGGTTGGTGTTTATTATGATGACGCGTGTAAATGCCTTGGTGTAGTCTGGTCTGAAGTAAGGCTAAATCTACTAAAGAATCAGTACAAAACAAGAACGCCCTACGCGCTTAAGTCTGAAGCTGAGACGGTCAGTGATTGGATTGTGAGTAAGCCTGAAGCCGACAAACTCGGCATTATACGTCGACTCATGGCCAAAGGCATGACGAGTTCTTCAGATGTCTATAGCATTATCACCGTACAGTCGCTGATTGCGCGTCACGAAGAAGCAGTAGGCGCAGATCAAAAAGAAGAGGATGCTAGAGTCGCTGCACTTAATCCGCCCAAGGAGATATCGTTCCGTGAAGCTCCGGCAAGTGCGGTAGATCCAATGGAAGGGCTAGGTTGATGACTGACCCCGTAAGTAAGGGACAGATTTGCAAAGGCTGTCCGAGATACGAAAACCGCCGTTGCGGTAGTGGTGATAAAAGCGGGCATGTTCAAGTCCTATTTATCGCGGAACAACCTGACGACATATCGGCGAGCACCGGGACGGCAGGTACTCCGTTTAGGGGACACGGCGGCAAGGTTGTACGTTCGGCGTTAGACTTTTTGACGCGCAAATATCCCAAATACGCGCCTATTACTTATGCGTTTACTTATGCGGCGCAATGCGTATCCCTGGACGACAGCGCGCCCAATAAAGAAGTACTGCATCACTGCCAGCCTAATGTGCAGAGCGTGATCAAGCAGTTCGAGCCTAAAGTCATTGTGGCGATGGGTGCGACGGCTTTACGCCAGCTGGGTGCTAAGCAGCAATATAGTGATTCGCGCAACAAGTTTCTCAAGCACTACAGCTACGAAGCCCCTATCTATGTATCTTTCAGTGAAAAAGCACTGTTAGCGGCACCAGGCGTCTTCGAAACATTCAAGCTCAATTTAACCAATATATTTGATCGTGTCCTAAATGCTAGCGTGCCGCAACTTAGCCTAGATGAATTGGCTAAGTGTTATCTGGTGCCTAAAACTATGGACGAGGCCTTAGAGGCCTGTGACATGATTATGCGTTACACAAGCGGCAACTTAAGCGCGGCGGATTCACACATATCCGTGGATACCGAGACAAATACGCTATACGCCGAAAAGGCTACCTCTAAGATCATCGCATTTTGTTTCGGGTATGATGACGGCAAGGCAGCCACATTACTGTACGACCACCCCAACGCCGGCGCGGAATATCTCCGTAGGCTCCCGGAGCTTACTGCTAAAATCAAAGAACTACTTGCGTGCCGTAAACCCAAGATATTCCATAACGCCAAATTCGATTTGAAGTTCATAGAGCTCAAGTACGGCATGCCTGTGAACGAAGTGTTTTGGGACACGCTCCTGGGAGAGCATTTGCTCGATGAAGACAAGAAGGGCAATTATGGCCTGAAAGTCCTCACAGCAAATCATATACCCCAATACGGAGGTTACGAGGATAAACTCTATGATCTTCTAGAAGAGAACGAAATCGTCTCTAAAGCAGATGAAGCGGGCAAAGAGCTAGAAGACCTACGCAAGATTATTGCGACGGAACATCCTGGCTTTCTCAAACAACTCGAAGAATACAAAGATGCTCTCGTCATTTACGAGGTTGAGAAAGTTAAATACGACGCAGCTATGCGGGAGCATGCGTTGGCCCTTGAAAATTATCACTTCTGCAAAGACTATCTAGCAGGTCGCCAAGCAGCTTGGTCTGTCGATATAGCCAGCTGGGAGAAGGGCAAACGCGGGCGTCCCAAAAAACCCGTCAAGTGGTTTACTAAGCCGGAAAAACCTGAGACGCTGAAAGAGCCGAAGCACCCTAAAGATCCGCGTACCAAGAAAGAGCAGCAAATTAGCAAAGACGCGGGCTTTGAAAATATTCCCGTACATGACCTGCAAATCTACGGCGCAGTCGATGGTGACGTAACACGCCAACTTGCTAATATACAGCTTCGACGTATTTTCGTTGAGCGGTCTAAAGTACGTCCCCTAATGCGTACGCATGCTATTCCGGCGTCTCGCGTATTGGGCCGTATGGAATACGAAGGCATGCGCGTTGATCAGGCGTATATCGGCGTACTCGAAGAAGCGCTTTCGATTGTCGTTCACGATACCGAGCA
>Ga0315278_10000171_pt1 | contig 57784 bp, 47 predicted proteins | sample YL17G06_0_MG_FD_203880 | JGI IMG/M metagenome (GOLD analysis project Ga0315278, IMG submission 203880) | Sediment microbial communities from Yellowstone Lake, YNP, Wyoming, USA - YL17G06_0 | ecosystem: Environmental > Aquatic > Freshwater > Lake > Sediment | place: USA: Wyoming | collected... | reverse complement strand
GCCCGCGATGGGGAAATGATAGCTTACGCCATAAGCGAGCATGTGGAGTTTGCTGGCGTTCACTCCGGAGATGCAACAATGGTCTTCCCTGCCCAGAAAATATATTTTGAAACAGCCAGAAGGATAAAGCGCATTTCGCGCCAGATAGCCAAAGAACTAAATATTTCAGGACCTTTTAACATCCAGTTCCTTGCAAAAGACAATGAAATTAAGGTTATCGAATGTAACCTGCGTGCAAGCCGTAGCATGCCTTTTGTTTCGAAGGTCCTTAAAGTCAACCTTATTGAACTTGCTACAAAAGTGATGCTTGGTGTTCCGGCTGAAAAACCGGGCAAAACAGTATTCGAACTCGATTATGTCGGGGTAAAAGCCCCTCAGTTCAGTTTTTCGCGTCTTGCCAAAGCCGACCCTGTTCTCGGAGTTGATATGTCATCCACAGGCGAAGTCGGATGCATTGGAGAAGGTTTCTATGAAGCAATACTTAAAGCTATGTTTTCCGTGGGTTACAGGGTTCCTAGAAAAAGTATTCTGCTTTCAACGGGTCCGGCCCGATCGAAAGTTGAACTCCTTAACAGCGCTAAGGCTCTCCGGGAAAAAGGACATAAACTTTATGCCACAAGAGGCACCCAGCAGTTCCTTAAAAATGCAGGGGTTGAAGCACATGTGGCATACTGGCCCGATGAAAATAAATCCCCAAACACTATAGAGCTTATTAAATCCCGCGAGGTGGATCTTGTTGTGAACATCCCTAAAGACCTCAGCGCTACCGAACTAAATAACGACTATACCATAAGAAGAAGTGCTGTGGATTATAATGTCCCCTTAATTACCAATTCACGACTGGCAAGTGCATTTATTCTGGCTTTCTGCCGGATGAGTATAGACGACCTGGCAATTAAGAGCTGGGATGAATATAAATAGATAGGGAGATTAAGTTATGCACTGGTTTCCTGTTATACTGATTCTTCCTTATATCTTTCTACTTCTTAAGATTTACAGAAGGCTGCTGAAAATAAAAACTTTTAATGACTCTACTGATCCGGTAACATTTGTATCGGTGGTTGTTGCCTGCCGTAACGAGCAAAAAAATATCTCTCTTCTTTTAAACAGTATTGCCGGGCAGGATTATCCCAGAGGATTATTTGAGGTCATAATTGTTGATGATAATTCCACTGACAGAACCGCTGAAATTGCTGTTGGCTTTACTGAAATCGGTAATTTAATTACTATTAATAATAATGGGAAAGGCAAGAAGCAGGCTATCAGAACCGGAGTTAACGCTTCATCTGGTGACCTTATCATTTCAACCGATGCAGATTGCCTGATGGGGAAAAGATGGATAAGAACAATTGCAGTATTCTATGAGAAACACAAACCTGATATGATTATATGTCCTGTTAAGATTGAACCCGGGGTGGGATTTTTCGGAAGATTTCAGGAACTGGAGTTTCTAAGTCTGCAGGGGATCACTGCAGGTACTGCCATATCAGGAGAGGGGACTATGTGCAACGGTGCAAACCTAGCATTTACCAGAGAGTCATATCTCAATCATTCGGAAAATCTGCATGACGAAATTGCTTCTGGAGATGATATTTTCTTATTGCACAGTCTGAAAAACCAGATCAAATCAAAAATATTATGGCTCGAATCACCAGAAATATTGATAACTGCCGCTTCATCTCCAACAATCTCATCATTTCTGAAACAAAGAAGTAGATGGATTTCAAAAAGTAAGGCTTATAAAGATAAATTTACTATCCTTATTGGAATTGTAACATTTGTTACAATTATACTACAACTATCAGTTCTGGTTGCAGCGATCATTTATCCGATATTTATTACGGATTTCATAACCATTTCCCTTTTGAAATCGGTTCCTGATTTTTTGATCCTGCTGAATACTTCGGAGAGATATGGGAAAAGAGAACTGATGAACTGGTTTTTACCGGTACAGGTCGTTTATCCTTTTTATGTTCTCAGTGTTGTCTTCTATTCTCTGATATTCCTTAAAAAGTCGGAATATTAATTCCCCATTTCAGAGAGAAACTTGATCCTCATCAACCTGATCTCCTCCTCTTCGAATTCATTTCCCAGCTCCTTAATTGCCTCTACAAGCGAGTCAGATTCAGCTTCTTCCCTGAAATATGAATAAATATCATGCTGGCGTTCCTCATCAATCGTATTGTTGATATAATAATCGAGGTTAATACGGGTTCCTGAATGAACAATTGCCTCGATCTCCGATATCAACTCTACCATCTCAAGCCCTTTTGCTTCAGCAATATCCTCGAGAGGCCTCTTTACATCAATACTCTGGATAATATAAACTTTAATCCCCGATTTATTGACAACCGATTTTACTACCATATCGAGAGGCCTTATTATCTCTTTCTCCTCAACATATTTTTTGATGATCTCTACAAATTCTTCACCATATCGCTGTGCTTTCCCTGCTCCTACCCCTGAAATATTCTGAAGTTCGTCAATGGTAACCGGGTATTGGATAGCCATGTCTTCGAGGGAAGGATCCTGGAAAATAACAAACGGCGGGACATCTTTTTGCTTCGATAATTTTTTCCGTAGATCCTTCAGGATGCTGAACAACTCCTCATCAACTGCAGAGGTTCTTGCCCCAAAGGCATTCTCTTCATCAGATGTATCGGCATAGTCGTGATCCTCGGCAAGCATGAAAGAAATGGGATTTTTGAGAAATTCCATGCCCTTCTGTGTCAGTTTTAAGAGTCCATAATTCTCAATATCCTTGGTAAGGAACTTAGCGATGAGAGCCTGCCTGATAACCATATTCCAGAATTTCTCATCCTTATCGTCTCCGATTCCGAAAAATTCAATCTTATGGTGCTTATATGATTTGATTGCTGCAGTAATTTTTCCTGAAAGAATATTTGCAATATGATCGGCTTTAAATTTTTCCTTTACAGCAAGTATAGCCTCCAGAACACTTATAACAGCTTCGTTACCTTCAAACTGTGCTTTAGGATGAAGACAATTATCGCAGGCTTCGCAGTTTTCCTTCAGATATGCTTCGCCAAAATAGTGGAGAAGCAGTTTTCTCCTGCACACCGAGGATTCGGCATACGAAACAGTCTCGAGAAGAAGTTGTTTTCCAATCTCCTGTTCGGCAATCGGTTTCCCATGCATGAATTTCTCGAGTTTCAGAATATCATTATAACTGTAATAAGCAATACAATTCCCTTCTCCCCCATCGCGGCCGGCTCGTCCGGTCTCCTGGTAGTACCCTTCAAGGCTTTTCGGTATATCATAATGGATCACAAACCTCACATCAGGCTTATCAATTCCCATCCCAAAAGCTATTGTTGCTACTATGATATCGGCCTCCTCCATGAGGAACTTGTCCTGGTTCATTGTACGGGTAGCAGAATCCATGCCTGCATGGTATGGAAGCGCCTTAATACCATTAACTTTAAGTACTTCGGCCATTTCCTCGACTTTCTTGCGGCTCAAACAATAAATTATACCTGACTTCCCGGAATTATTTTTAATGTACTTAATAATCTCCTTTGTAACATCCTGCTTTGACTTTACCTCATAGTAGAGGTTTGGCCTGTTAAATGACGATTTAAAAACATCGGCATCCAGGATACCCAGGTTTTTCTGAATATCGTGCTGAACTTTTGGCGTGGCAGTTGCGGTAAGGGCTATAATAGGCGACCTGCCTATTGTATCTATTATTGGTCTTATCCGTCTGTATTCAGGCCTGAAGTCGTGGCCCCACTCTGAGATACAATGAGCTTCATCAATTGCATAAAAGGAGATCTCAATATTTTTTAGAAACTCAATATTCTCCTCTTTAGTAAGAGATTCGGGGGCAACATAAAGAAGTTTTGCCTTCCCTGACAAAACATCTTTTTTTACTTTTGTTATCTCCGTTTTTGTAAGTGAGGAGTTAAGGAAGTGGGCAACATCGTCGTCGGTGCTGAAGTTCCTCATTGCATCAACCTGGTTTTTCATGAGGGCGATAAGCGGGGAAATTACAATTGCTGTTCCTTTCTTCATGACAGCCGGTAGTTGGTAGCAAAGCGATTTTCCACCTCCGGTCGGCATTAGTACAAATGTATCTCTGCCAGCCAGAACATTCCTTATTATCGGCTCCTGATTGCCTTTAAAAGTATCAAACCCAAAATACTTCTTTAAGTAATCTTGTATCGTAGAATCATTCAACATATTCTTCCCAAAAATGGTAAAAGTGACCAACTGCAAAGAAATTCGCTTTTACAGGTTACATAAAGTTAATAAATTTCCTAATCAAATAATAATTTTATTTTTTTATTAACAAAAATGATCAGAGAAATATTAATCAAAGAATTTTCTATGGTTAAGAATTTGATATTGTTTTGCAGAAGAAGATTTATCATCTTTACAGGCTGATTTTAAACCAATTTTAATAGGTGCACATGGTAATGTTTTGGAAAAAAGGGAAGAAGGGAGAAAAAGAGATGTCATTTCTTGAACATCTCGAGGAGTTAAGGTGGCACATTATCCGTTCTGTATTAGCTATCGTATTCTTTATGATAATAGCGTTTATTTTTAAAAGCTTTATTTTCGATAAGATTATTCTTGCTCCCAAAAATCCCGCTTTCTTTACTAACCGTATTCTTTGTCAGCTTGGGGAACTCCTTAATACTAAAGCATTATGTATAAACACAAAGCCACTGAATCTGATTAACATAAAAATGTCGGGGCAGCTCACAACTCATATAACAGTAGCAATGGTGGCGGGTCTCATCCTTGCCTTTCCTGTTATTCTCTGGGAATTCTGGCAATTTTTTAAACCAGCCCTCCGTTCCAACGAAGCAAAGTATGCAAAAGGAGCAGTCTTTGCAGCTTCAATGCTTTTTTTTACCGGGGTTCTCTTCGGATTTTTTATGCTTGCTCCGCTCTCACTACATTTTCTCAGCTCGTATGAAATTAGTCCGGATGTTACCAATCAGATTAATATACGTTCCTTTATCGGAACTCTCACTTCAATATGTCTGGCCACCGGATTAGTTTTCGAACTGCCAATAATAGCTTTCTTCCTAACCAAGATTGGCTTGATTACGCCAACCTTCATGAGAAAATACAGGAAACATGCTATTGTGGTTATCTTTATAATTTCTGCAATAATCACTCCTCCTGATGTCTTTTCCCAGACGCTTGTCGCTATTCCCCTCCTGATTCTTTATGAGGTCAGTATTTTAATATCCTCCAGGGTAATGAAGCAAAAAGAAAAACAACACAATGATTTCATGAAGGATGATGAATCCGCTAAAACTGAAACTGCCACTTCATAGTATCGCACATGAAACTATATACTGAAAATCTTGTAAAAAAGTATCGCAGCAGGACAGTTGTTGACCACGTTTCTATTGAGGTTGAACAAGGTGAGATAGTCGGATTACTTGGACCAAATGGTGCCGGTAAAACAACATCATTTTACATGATTGTCGGATTGATAAGACCAAGAGAGGGAAAAATATTTCTGGATAATGAAGAAATAACAACACTTCCTGTTTACAAACGTGCCCGAAAAGGTATAGGATATCTTGCCCAGGAAGCTTCAGTATTCAGAAACATGTCTGTTGAAGATAATATCCGTGCAGTACTTGAAATGTCTGGCTTTCCCAAACAGGAACAGATGGAAAGACTTGAGACTCTTCTGAATGAATTTGGCCTTCAGAAAATAAGGAAAAACAAAGGTATCCAGCTTTCCGGCGGGGAAAGAAGACGTACCGAAATTGCAAGAGCCCTTGCCCTTAAACCGAAATTCATTTTACTTGACGAACCCTTTGCCGGCGTTGATCCTATAGCCGTTGAAGATATCCAGGAGATTGTGGCGAAGCTAAGGGAGAAACAGATAGGAATTCTAATAACCGACCATAATGTTCATGAGACTCTTTCTATTACCGATCGTGCCTATCTACTCTTCGAAGGACGCATCCTTAAATCTGGCACATCTGCGCAACTGGCAGATGATGAGCATGTAAGAAAAGTCTATCTCGGAAAGAACTTTGAATTACGCAGGTAACACAATCAATTTGTTTTGATAATTATTTATTATACTTTTGCGGGGAATTTTACCGCGGATGTGTCGTAATTGGTAGCCGAGCAAGACTTAGGATCTTGTGTCTTCTTGACGTGGGGGTTCGAGTCCCTTCATCCGCACAAATTAACAAACCGCCCGTAACCTCTTTAGTAGTGCGTTTTGGCGGTTTTTTTAACTGCTCAATAAACCAGAATTATAATGAATATCACCAGAGAAAACATCGACGAACTGAATGCTGTGCTAAAAGTTGAGATCAGGAAACCAGATTATGAAGATAAGGTTGAAAACGTACTGAAGGATTACAGAAAAAAGGCAACCATCAAAGGTTTTCGCCCTGGAATGGTTCCGATAGGCCTTGTTAAAAAAATGTACGGCAGAGCTGTACAGATTGACGAGATTAATAAAGTGGTAACTGAAAGTATTCAGAAATACCTTACTGACGAAAAGATTGAAGTCCTTGGCGATCCTCTTCCAAAACCAGATGAGCAGAAAAAAATTGATTTCGATACCCAGGAAGACTTTACTTTCTCATTTGAGCTTGGGCTGGCCCCGGTTATAGATCTAAAATTAAGCAAAAAGAATAAAGTCAATCTGCATGAGATCATCATCGATGAAAAGATGAAGAGTGATTACCTCGATAACTATACCCGCCGTTACGGTGAATTGAGAAATGCTGACGTTACAGAAGATAAGGATGTGATCAAGGGGAAAATTGAAGCTATTGATGAAAATGGTAATGTTATACCTGAAGGTCCTTCCGCAGAAGATACATCGCTAAGTATTGACATCATAAAGGATAAAAAGATCAAAAAACAATTTATCGGCAAAAGCCAGAACGATACAATAGAATTTGATCTGAAAAAAGCTTTCCCGAACGATACCGAAATAGCCGGATTATTACATAAGAAGAAGGAAGAGGTTGCAGAACTTGAAGGAAACTTCAGATTTATAATTAATGAAATAAGCCGTTTCCATCCTGCTGAATTAGGAAAAGAACTTTTCAACAGGATCTATGGTGAAGGAGTTGTGAATTCGGAAGAGGAATTCATGAAGAAGATCGAAGATGAGATCGGAAAAAATTTAAGACGCGAAAGCGATTTAAAATTAATGATGGATATTAAAAACCTGGCTATTGAAAAAACCACTTTTCAGCTCCCTGAAGAGTTCCTGAAAAGATGGCTCCTTAAAGTCAATGAAAAAACTACACAGGAGCAGATTGAAAAAGAATTTGACAGCTTCAGGAAAGACCTTAAATGGCAGCTTATAAGGAACAAGGTCGCAAGAGACAACGAAGTGAAGATCAATGAAGAAGAGCTGCTGAAAGAAGCTGAAAATATAACCAGATATCAGTTCCAGCAGTATGGTATGTTCTATGCCAAAGATGAACAAATAAGCAATTATGCAAAAGAGACCCTTAAACGGGAGGATGATGCAAAGAGAATCACTGATAAGATACTTGAAGAGAAGGTTATCTTACTTATCAGGGAACTAGTGAAACTGGAAAACAAGAGTGTCACAGTTGAGGAATTCAATAAGCTTTTTGAATAGTAATCAACACATTGCGATAATATATTTTTATTTTATTATCTTTGCTTGTTAATTAATAATCCTAAATATATGAGTATCCTTGACGATTTTGGAAAATATGCGAAAAGCAAACGCGGAATAAGCAGTCTGAACCTGCACAGGTACGCCTCCATATATGGAAGTTATATATCACCTACAATTATTGAAGAGAGACAATTGAATGTGGCATCAATGGATGTCTTTTCGCGTCTGATGATGGACAGGATTATTTTCCTTGGCCTGCCAATAGATGATTATGTAGCTAATATTATTCAGGCCCAGTTGCTTTATCTCGATTCTTCTGACCCCGGAAAAGATATCCAGATATATTTCAATACTCCGGGTGGATCCGTTAATGCCGGTCTGGGAATTTACGATACAATGCAATACATTTCTGCTGATATTGCGACTATTTGCACAGGCATGGCTGCATCAATGGGAGCAGTACTTCTGACAGCCGGCAAAAAAGGAAAACGATCAGCTCTCAAACATTCCAGGATAATGATTCATCAACCTATGGGCGGTGTTGAAGGACCCGCTTCTGATATAGAAATTACCGTACGTGAAATCGTAAAACTAAAAAGAGAGCTCTACGAAATAATTGCACTTCATTCCGGAAATACATTTGAAAAAGTTGAAAAAGATTCTGACAGGGATTATTGGATGACATCCCAGGAGGCTAAAGATTACGGGATGATTGATGAGATACTCCAGAAAACACAAAAATAGTGTGCCATGGATAAATGTTCATTTTGCGGCAGGACAAAGAAAGAGGCCAATATGCTTATTGCCGGACTCGAAGGCCATATCTGCGACCACTGTATAGAGCAGGCTCACAGCATAATGAATGAAGAACTTGGTGGTAAAAAGAATGTATCATTTGATACTATCAACCTTCTTAAACCAGCAGAAATCAAGAATTTTCTCGATCAGTATGTTATTGGTCAGGATATGGCAAAGAAGATAATATCAGTAGCCGTTTATAACCACTACAAAAGGCTGATGCAAAAGCCTGATGCCGAAGATATTGAGATTGAAAAATCAAATATCATACTTGTTGGTGAAACAGGAACAGGAAAGACCCTCCTGGCAAGAACAGTTGCAAAAATGCTGCACGTACCTTTCACAATTGTTGATGCAACCGTCCTTACTGAAGCAGGTTACGTTGGCGAAGATATTGAAAGCCTTTTGACCCGGCTGCTCCAAAATGCAGATTATGATGTTAAAGCAGCTGAAAAAGGTATCGTTTTTATCGATGAGATCGACAAAATTGCAAGGAAAGGGGATAATCCTTCAATAACCCGCGATGTATCAGGGGAAGGTGTCCAACAGGGACTTCTGAAATTGCTCGAAGGCTCAATAGTTAATGTCCCACCCCAGGGGGGACGTAAACATCCTGAACAGAAAATGATCCCTGTCGATACAAAAAATATCCTGTTTATCTGTGGAGGCGCTTTTGAAGGAATCGAAAAGAAAATTGCACAACGGCTTAATACTCAGATTGTTGGTTTTGGGGCTTCAAAAATAAGAGATAGAGTTGACAAAGATAACCTGCTTCAATACATTGCTCCACAGGATCTCAGAGCTTACGGACTCATACCGGAAATTATCGGCAGGCTGCCTTTACTTACGCATCTGAATCCTCTCGACAGAAAAGCCCTGAGGGCAATACTTACAGAACCAAAAAATGCATTGGTGAAACAATATATCAAGCTGTTCAAGATGGACAATATTGAGCTCACATTTGCCGAGGGTGTTCTTGATTATATTGTTGATCAAGCAATTGAATTCAAATTAGGAGCGCGCGGACTGAGATCAATATGCGAGGCGATCATGCTGGATGCAATGTTCGAAATGCCCTCTGTTGACACAAATGAGCTTGAAATAACAATCGATTATGCCGGCCGAAAACTTGAAAGGGTAAACCTGAAAGTACTTAAAGCATCATAAATCAGTAGGGACATGCCATGGCATTTCGCTACTGATTACATCTTCTTTTTTTAACACCTGTTTTAATTCTTCCACATACTGCGGTGCCTGTACTTAAGAAGTATCTCTTTTGACTCTCCTCCTCTTGAGACAAGAGCTTTTGCATCGCACTCACCAGTACCATAGTTAATCTCAACAGGAAGTGCTCCATCCCTCTCAATCTTAACAACTCCGCTAACAAGGAATAAACAGACACGTTTCCATTGTAATGCAGTCATTATTGTATTGGTATAGGCGACTCCGTTGATATTCACACCATTTGCAGAACCGGTGATCAGACATTCATCATCCCAAATATTTCTGGTAAGAAGTCCTGCTGTCCACTCTCTCTGATGTTCAAATGAACGTTCAATCTCTTTCCCTTCCGGTAGAGTAAGTATACCACCAGTCAGACTAATCTTAAAAACAAGGTTTTGGTTGCTGTTATACCCCATATTTTCATACACTTTAGTTCCTTCAACTTTAATGCTGTTGAAAAAATAGTTACCAAAGGTGATAGTTCTTTTTGAACCAACATCCATACGGGGGCCCGTTACCTCAATAATGATTTTACCTGACCTGGTATTGTCAAATAATCCAACACAACCTGTTCCGAAATCAACAGTAAGAACTTTTGGCCAGATGCCCGTAGTGGGATGTGTAATAGTTATGGTAGGACAGGAATCGGTAACAATTGTTATCGATTTTGAGTCACCACTCTTCACCAACTGATCGAGAATAATGCTCGCATTGTCAGCAGTATTGAAGACATCCTCATAAACAGCATCGCTTACTGCATCATCGTCGGCCAGATCAATACTTTCTTGTTCAATAATAGTTGAATCCTTCTTACATGAAGAGAATGGAAGCATTACCATGGCTGCTATCATCAGAAAAATCTTTGTTTTCATCCGTACAATATTATTTTTAATGGGTCGGATGGAGCTCGCATGTTGTTTTTGTTCATGTAAGTTTAACTTCGTTGAGCTCGCAAGCTCGGTTGCGTTTTTAGCTAAACATGCTCGGTTCATAATTTCTTTTTTTAATTACTAATTCCGATTTACAAACTTTTAGATGAAAGCAAATTCAAAAGGTTTAATAGGGAATAAAAAATAACTGGAAACGTGGAGAAATATCATGTATAGGCCATTTTGGAAGCGGGTTTAACCACTCCTGACAAAAGTTTCACGCCGAGGTGGATGGTTTTTAAAGCGCCCTAATTCTTACTTTACCCCATTTTGTTTCTTCGTTTGTATATAATATATGTATATGGAATACCGTCGTTTTTACTGTCTTTAAACTCCTCCTTTTCAACAACTTCCCAAATACTAAGATCAATCTCAGGGAAATACACATCGGCCCGTGTCTTTCTGTGAACATGAGTGATATAAAGCCGGTCTGCAATAGGCATGAACTGCCGGTATACACTCTCTCCTCCAATTACAAATGTTTCTTCCTTTTCACATTTGCTAAGTGCATCCTCAATTGAGTAAGCTGTAATAGAAAAATCTATGCACTCACTGGGATCATCGGTAAGAACAATATTTTTCCTGCCAGGGAGAGGCCTCCGGGGTAGTGATTCCCAGGTTTTTTTTCCCATGATAACAGTGTTCCCGGATGTCAGCCTCTTAAATCTCTTCAGATCTTCAGAAATGTGCCATAAAAGCTCATTATCCTTCCCAATACCCCAATCTTCAGAAACAGCAACTATTATTGAAATCATACCATATATATTACACTGAAATATCACCTTTAATATGAGGATGGGCAATATAATCCTTCAGGGCAAAATCATCCTCCCTGAACATTAAAATATCAGTTACTGTTGGGCTAATGACCATTTTGGGTAACTGATAAGGTTTCCTGTTAAGCTGCAATTCAACCTGTTCAAGATGGTTAAGATAAATGTGTGCATCGCCAAGTGTATGAACAAAATCCCCGGGCTTCAGTCCTGTTACCTGAGCCACCATAAGTGTCAGCAGGGAATAGGATGCAATATTGAACGGTACTCCAAGAAAAATATCAGCACTTCGCTGATATAGCTGGCATGATAATCTCCCTCCTGCAACGTAAAACTGGAACATAATATGACATGGAGGCAGAGCCATTTTGTCTATTTCACCTACATTCCAGGTACTAACTATATGCCGGCGCGAATCAGGTGATTTTTTAATGGAACGTATGACATTTAACAACTGATCAATTTTTTTACCACCATCAGCTGGCCATGAACGCCACTGGTATCCGTAAACTGGTCCGAGGTTCCCATCTTTATCAGCCCAATCATCCCATATCTTTACTCCATTATCGTTCAGGTATCTGGTATTTGTATCTCCTGAAATAAACCAGAGTAATTCATGAATGATAGACTTAAGATGGAGCTTTTTCGTAGTCAGAAGAGGAAATCCTTCTTCAAGGTTGAATCTCATCTGATAACCAAATACGCTTATCGTTCCGGTGCCGGTCCTGTCCTTTTTTTCAGTCCCTGATTTTATTACATGATCAACAAGTTCAAGATATTGCCTCATCCCTGTCAATAAGATTTACTGTTTAGGTGAAATTCTTGCTGCCCATCCTCCGCCGGGAGCCAGATGAATAATCATCTTATTACCCGATTTAACATTAACTTTCAGATGTTTATAATCGCCTGCATACCTATCGGCATTAACGCCATCCTGAAATATATCCATAATATATTCTCCTGCCGGAAGAAATGAGAGATCTATCTCCATGTCACGGCTGGTCCAGTCTGTCAGCGCTCCAACAAACCATTCATTTCCCGACCTTCTTGCAAGAAGGAGGTAATCTCCTACTTTACCATCCAGCCCTTTAACATCATCCCAGACTACGGGAATATTTACAATAAAATCGGTTGACTCTTGTTCTTTCATATAGTTTGAAGGACTATCCGAAAGCATCTGTAAAGGACTTTCATAAATAATATATAGTGCCACCTGGTGTGCTCTGGTTCCCTGACTTTCGGGACGCGTAAACTGTGGAGTAAAATTAGTACTGTCCATATTTACCATGGCCCCCGGAGTATAATCCATCGGACCGGCTACCATTCTTGTAAAGGGGATTGTCACATCATGATCGGGGTTAATATCTTTGCTCCACTTATTGTTCTCCATTCCTTTTACACCTTCGCGTGTGAGTGCATTTGGCCATGTCCGGTTGAGTCCATCAGGCTTATAGGCACCATGAAAGTCAATCAGGAGATGATGTTCAGCCGCTTTTCTTGTTGCTTCCCGGTAGAAATTAACAACAGGTTGGTCGTCCCTCTGCATAAAATCGACTTTTATGCCCTTCACACCCCACTCTTCATACTGGGCAAGAGCCTGATCAATCTGATCATATAATGTCTTCCATACTACCCATAACATAATTCCAACATTTTTGCTTTCAGCATATTTGCATAGCTCCGGAACATTAATATCCGGAACCTCTTCAAGCACATTACCCAAGATGTACCATCCTTCATCAAGAATTACATATTCGATACCGTTTTTTGATGCGAAATCAATATAGTATTTATATGTGTTGTTATTTATACCTGCCTTGAAATCAACGCCGTAAATATTATTGGCGTTCCACCAGTCCCATGCTACCTGCCCGGGCTTGATCCATTTTGTATCTTCTATTTTATTGGGTGGGGCAAGTTTAAATACCAGTTCGTTTTCAATCAACTTAACATCGTTTTGAGCAATCACGAATGCTCTCCATGGGAATGTACGGGTACCTTTTGTTTTTGCTATGTAGTCTTTTGTACTGGTAACAAACAGATCACGGTCTCCGTTAAGCTTTTCACCATCGGGAAATCTTGACCAGGTGGCAGATATTTTCCCAGAACCTGCCCCTATTAACCACATGCCCGGATAATCCTCAATATCAGATTCTGTAATAAGAATATTTACACCATTAACCTGGAAAAGTGTTGGTAGACTTGCAAGATGCTTATTACCAATTGTATCAAGTGAAGAATATATAAATGTCCTTTCGTTATGCGACATAAAGCTGGTTTCAAGCGGATACCATGCATTCGATCCGGAGGGGAACTGAAATTCGGAAATTTCATTCTTTACTATAATATCTTCTTTCAAAAATGTCTCAAATCTGTAAGCAACACCATCGTTATAAGCTCTGAATTGAAGTGAAAATCCTGAATTGAAAGATATTACCAGGATATTGCAGTTATCCGTAATCGCTGATCTCTTATTGGCTACTACCGGTTTAATGATTTCATTCATTTGGCCGACTTTTATTTTCTTAACCTTTTCATTTTCACCCAGAATCTTGCCATCTGCAAGTATCATAGCAACTTTTGAAGAGTTAATAATTTCTTTGCCTTCAAGGGTTGCAAACCAATTTATATCGCTTCCTACATTTATAGTCAGGGAGATTTTACCGTCAGGAGAGCTGACTTTATACTCTTTTGAATAAGAGTAACATGCAGTGAATGCAAATAAAAAAGCCAGAAATAATGTTTTTTTCATTTTAAAATGTTTATGAATTATTCAGATTTTAAATATATGCAGGATGCATTAATCTTTCTTTCTTTTTCTTTTCTCAATCTCATCTCTAATAGCCGCAGCGCGTTCATAATCTTCAGTCTTAACGGATTCATCTATAATTTTATAGAGCTCCTCATCCGAATATGTGTCATATTTGGTTCTTTCAGGATCAAATAAACTGTCAACCTCATTTGCCGTTGATATTTCAGAATCGGTTGGATTGACTGTAATTCCAGCCTTTTCCAGGATCTCTTCAGTAATAAATATCTGACATCCGAATCTCAATGCAATTGCTACAGCGTCGGATGTTCTGCTGTCGATAGAATATTCTCTTTCTCCATTGTTGCAAACAAGTTTTGAAAAGAAAACTCCCTCTTCAAGCTTATATATCATGACTTCAATAACAGAAATATTAAACTCATCAGCAAACTTTTTAAAAAGGTCGTGCGTTAAGGGGCGGGGAGGATCGAGATTCTCAAGTTTAATTACAATTGCCTGTGCTTCAAAACCCCCGATAATGATAGGTATCCTTCTATCTCCGTTTTCTTCAATCAATATTAACGCATAAGCTCCGGATTGAGTCTGACTGTAAGATATGCCCATCACTTTTAGCTTTACTCTCTTCATATCAATTGTTTATGCAACAGATGAATAACCTGTATTTTTATTGCATCTGACAAATATAAAGATATTAGCAGTAACACTAAGATTAACAATATTCTTTTTTATCAACATCCTGACAATAAAATCAGCATCTCTAATATAATCCATTCATCGGATATCAACAAGTTTAATCAGGCTCACATGTGTTTTACCTCCGTCATTAAAAAATTCACCGCTTTGGTTTGTAAATAATCTAATTTGTATATCTTTGCAGTCCAAAATTGAATAAATCCGCAGGGGCAAATAGAAGTTATATGATCACAGGATTATGTACGCCTCACGGAGTAACGTAAAAAAGATATAAAATGTACGCAATCGTAGAAATTGCAGGTCAGCAGTTTAAAGTAGAGGAAGGCAAAAAGATATTTGTTCACCGCCTCGAAGCTGAAGAGGGAAACCAGATTGAATTTGATAAGGTTCTTTTAATTGAGGATGAAGGTAAAATTACTATCGGAGAACCCACAATCAAATATGCCGTTGTAGAAGGAAAGATTCTCGACCATATGAGAGGTGACAAAGTAATTGTATTTAAAAAGAAGAAAAAAAAGGGTTACAGGATTAAAAACGGACACCGTCAGAACTTTACTCAGGTTGAAATTGTAAGCATTAACAGGAAAGGTTCACCCAAAAATGCAACTCAAAAAGAAGAAGAGGTTAAGGTAGCCAGTGTTATAATTACTGAAGAACCTGCAAAGGAGAAAAAATCCGCTGCAAAGAAGCCTGTCGTTAAGAAAGAAGAAGCCACGGGGAAAAAAGCATCTGAGAAAAAAGTAGTGGAGAAGAAACCGGCTGTAAAAAAACCGGCTGCAAAGAAAGCCCCGAAAGGGAAAGAATAATAAATTATTATTATAAGCAAATAAAAATATATTATTATGGCACACAAGAAAGGAGCAGGTAGTTCACGTAACGGTCGCGATTCTGAAAGTAAACGACTGGGGGTGAAGCTCTTCGGCGGCCAGGTAGCCAAAGCAGGCAACATCATAGTTCGCCAGAGAGGAACCAAACATAATCCAGGCCTAAATGTTGGCCTCGGAAAAGACCACACTCTTTTTGCTCTCACCGACGGAGAAGTTGAGTTCAAAAGAAAAAGAGATAATAAAACTTATGTATCGGTTAAGGGGGTGAAATAGTTTAACCTCTACATTACTAAATCTATTTGCAGGCAGGTTATTTAACGCACTAAACCGGGTAGTGAATAACATTTTCTCTTAAAAGATACTGACTGTCGAAATTCTTTTCTACCACAGGAAAACATTATCGGGAGTTTTTTAATATTTTTACAGCAGGCTTCTACCGGCCTGCTTTTTTATTAACACATAACTGAATATGTTAACGATTAACCTTATCCGCGAAAAAAAAGAATTTATTATTAAACGGCTAAAAGTAAAAAACTTTGAAGCACAAGGAATTATTGACAGAATTCTTGTACTTGATTCCTCACGCCGTGAAATACAATCCAAAACCGATATGATGCAGGGGGAGATGAACCGTATCTCGAAAGAGATCGGGTCTCTTATGAAGGGCGGGAAGAGAGATGAAGCTGAAGCTGCCAAGGAAAAAACATATTCGCTTAAAGAAGAGATCAAATCCTTTTCCGAAAAACTAATACCCATCGATAATGAACTGAAAAATGAAATTATAAAGCTTCCTAACCTTCCGCACGAATCTGTTGTACCCGGAAATGGAGCTGATGATAATATTAAGGTCAGGGAGGGTGGTGTTATTCCTCTTGTTTCTGATACAGCACTCCCCCACTGGGATCTTATAAAGAAATATGATATTATCGATTTTGATCTGGGTATTAAACTTACCGGAGCAGGATTTCCGGTTTACCTGGGCAAAGGAGCAAAACTGCAAAGAGCTCTCATCAGTTTCTTTCTTGATGAAGGTGAAAAAGCAGGTTACAGAGAGGTGATGCCTCCCATAATGGTTAACGAAGATTCCGGCTTTGGCACTGGGCAGTTGCCTGATAAAGAGGGACAAATGTACCATGCCACTCTCGATAATTTTTACCTTATTCCTACTGCTGAAGTCCCGGTTACAAATATATACAGGGATGTAATTCTGAATGCCGATATGCTTCCTGTTAAGAATATTGCCTATACTCCCTGTTTCAGAAGGGAAGCAGGCTCATGGGGTGCTCATGTAAGAGGACTCAATCGTCTTCACCAGTTTGATAAAGTTGAAATAGTACAGATTGCACACCCAGATCATTCATATAAATCTCTCGATGAAATGGTAAGCCATGTAGAGGGCCTTGTTTCCAAACTTGATCTTCCCTACCGTATACTCAGGCTTTGTGGTGGCGACATGTCATTTACATCCTCACTGACATACGACTTTGAAGTGTGGTCTGCTGCTCAAAAACGTTGGCTGGAAGTGAGTTCAGTATCAAACTTTGAATCATTCCAGGCTAACCGGTTGAAATGCAGGTTTAAGGAGAAAGGTGACAAACAGACCCGGCTCGCTCATACACTCAACGGCAGTGCCCTGGCTCTGCCCAGAATAGTAGCTGCAATACTTGAGAATAACCAGACAGATTCCGGAATTAAGATACCTCCTGTGCTGATTCCTTATACAGGATTTGATAAAATCGATTAAGTGCTAACCTACCCTCCAACCCCGCAAATGGGGCGCTAATAATAAATTAAGATAAGAGTAAGGAAACGAAAAATCCCCCTCTTTACGAAGTAGAGAGGTGGACAGGGGGTGAGTTCGTGGGAAGAAAAGAGGGGGGTTGGGGGGTAGAAAAAAAATGAAAAACAGACTCAAGTATCTGTTTTAAAGTTAATTAACAAAGTCATGAACCGGACTAAATTATCATATATCTATGCCGGATTGGCAATATTTTTCTGGGCAACGGTTCCAACGGCATTTAAAATCAGTCTCGGCGAACTGGAAATTCTCCCAATGCTCACTGTTGCTGCCCTTACTTCAACTTTTGTATTGTTGATAGTTATCTTAGCTGGTAATAAGACAGATCTTATAAGAAAAACTACCGGAAAAGAACTTTTAAAATCAGCCATACTTGGGTTCATTAATCCCTTTATCTATTATCTCATTCTGCTTAAAGCCTACCAACTGCTTCCGGCTCAGGTTGCCCAACCTCTTAATATGATCTGGCCAATTATCCTTGTTTTCCTTTCAGTGCCGCTACTCGGGCAAAAAATAGGAAGAAAAAGTTTCATAGCTCTTTTTATCAGCTTTGCAGGGGTTTATATTATCTCTTCCCAGGGGAAGCCATTTCAACCTGGTCATTCCGATCTGAAAGGAGTGATTCTTGCTACAGGCAGTTCAATTTTCTGGGCATTCTATTTTATTCTGAACCTCAGAGATAAAAGGAATGAAGCAGTTAAACTGTTTCTTAATTTTCTTTTTGGCTCAGTTTATCTTATTGTTACTATGATTATTACAGGGAAATGGCAAGTTGAAATCGGATTCAGGGGAGCAGTGGCATCCGTCTATGTTGGTATATTTGAAATGGGAATAACTTTTCTCTTATGGCTGAAAGCACTTCAGATGGTCTCTACCACCGATAAGGTAAGTAACCTTGTATACTTTGCCCCGTTTCTTTCTCTTGTTTTTGTACACTTTATTCTTCATGAATCCGTTTATTATACAACTCCGGCAGGATTATTGCTGATCATTACAGGAATTTTTATTCAGAACCGGTGATCAAAAAGACGTATTAATTGTTATATAACATTATAATAATTTTAAAAAATGAAAAAGCTCTTTATTATCTTTTTTTTGACTACTGTAATATTCAGTTCTTGTAAAAAAGATGATCCTCTGGTAACAACACCAACAATCGATGAACTGGCAAGGGATAATCTGTATGATCTCATGAATGCAAATTATCTCTGGTATAAACTTATGCCTGTTGTTGTTAAAGAGGATTACAAGGATCCATATGAACTTTTGGATGCAATGAAATATAAAACTCTTGACAGATGGAGTTTTGTGCAAACCTATGATGAATTTTTAGCTTATTCTCAGGGAAGTTTTGTAGGACATGGGATCAGAATGGGTCTTGATCCAACAAATAAAGTCAGGATTGCCCAGATTTACACGAATTCACCTCTGTACGTTAAGGGAGTCCGAAGGGGATGGATTATTAAAAAGCTCAACGGGACTGATCTGGCACCAATATTTATTAACAGAGATAATACTGCATATAACCAGTTAATTGGTCCAGCACAGGCAGGAGTAATCAATACCTTTCTTTTTCAGATACCGGATGGAAGAGATTCCTCTATTACAACTACAAAATCTTCTTTTACTTTAAATACGGTTATTCTTTATGATACATTACATCTGACATCGGGTATAACGGGGCATCTTGTTTTTGACCAGTTTATTCCACCTTCAAATCTGGAATTGGAAACCGCATTTGCATTTTTTAAACAGAATAATGTTACAGATCTTATTGTAGATTTAAGATATAATGGAGGTGGCGATTTTAGTGTTCTAGCAAATATTTCAAGTTATATTGCAGGAGCAGCAAATTTTAATACGCCTTTTCTTAAATTAACTTTTAATGATAAAAATACTGCAGATAATGTAACATATAATTTCAAGACAGTATCTTTTCCTCTGAATCTGACAAAGTTAATTACGATTAACACCAGAGCAACCGGCTCAGCCAGTGAAGATCTGATCAGTGGGTTAAAACCTCATCTTAATGTCATATCTATTGGGGACACTACCAATGGGAAGCCTGTTGGGATGATTTTGGTTCAATATAAAACCAATTATATGTTCTGGCCCATAACATTCTCAGTATTGAACTCAGCAAATCAGGGTGAATTTTATGAGGGAATTGCTCCTGAAAAATATGTCCCTGATGATATTACCCATGATTTTAATGACAGAAATGAGTTTTGCCTGAAGGAAGCTATTTTTTATCTGGAGCATGGAAGTGCCTCATCAAAAGGAACATATCCCTATCAGCCTTCCATTCAGTTTTCTGAAAAGCCTGAAAGGCTGAATAATGCATTTATATTAGAAAAGTAAAATTATCATTACCAAAAAATAAGAGGCATTTGAAAGTCAAACCAAAAGAGAGGATTATTCTTGGTATCGATCCTGGCACCAGGATCACAGGATATGGGGTGATAAAAACTGTTGGTACAGTACCTGAGCTTATAACAATCGGATCAATCGATCTTTCAAAATATGAAGATCACTATGTCAAACTTAAACATATTTTCGAAAGGACAATAGGGATTATCGATGAGTATCATCCTGATGAACTGGCTATTGAAGCTCCTTTCTACGGCAAAAATGTTCAATCGATGCTAAAGCTGGGTAGGTCACAAGGCGCAGCTATAGCTGCGGCTCTAACCCGTTCCCTGCCAATATTTGAATATGCCCCCAGGAAGATCAAAATGTCAATTACCGGTCGGGGAGCAGCGTCAAAAGAACAGGTAGCGGCAATGCTGGTGAGAATTCTAAAATTCAATCTGACAGATATAAAACTGGATGCCACTGATGGACTGGCGGCTGCTTTATGTCATTTTTACCAGACAAATAACCCTGTTCAGGAAAAAGCCTTCTCCAGCTGGAAGGATTTCATGAACAAGAATCCCAAAAGAGTGAAGTAGAGAAAGCCCGATCAAACTACAGCAAAGGCTATTGCTACTACACTCACTTTTACCCCTTCAACCTTAAGAAGCTCATTAGCACACGATTCTATTGTCGATCCGGTGGTAATAACATCATCCACAAGTAAAATATGTCTGCCTCTGATTATTTCAGGATCAGTTACACTAAAAATACCCTCAACATTAGTCCATCTTTCATACCGCGACCGCCTTGTCTGTGTCGCCGAACCAGTTGTTCTGATCAGGGTATTTGTATCAATAGCCAAGCCTGTTACATCCGCAAGCCCCTCCGAAATAGTATCACTCTGATTGAAGCCACGAATACGTATTTTTGAAGGATGAAGCGGAACAGGAATTATAAGATCGATATCATTGATAAATCCGGAAGACTTAAGTGATAAACCATATATTCTGCCAAGTTCATACCCTACCTCCCTTATTCCCTTGTACTTAAGATTATGAATAAGGTTCCTTATCCGGCTTCCCTTATTATAAAATGAAAATGCTGCAGCCTTTTCTATCAGACATCTGCCCCAGAAAAGCTGTGCCACAGGGTTCTCCTCTTCAATATGATAATTGGTCCTGGGAATAACAATATAGCATTCTGTACATATAAGGTTTTCATTTCTGAGCAGATGATTTCCACAAGCATAGCATAGCCTCGGAAAGAGAAGACTGATAAAATCGTCCCAAAAATCATAGATGTAACTCATGCAGCGAGTTCATTTTTTTCTTCAAAGAATAACCGTCCGGCTGATTTTAGAGGCAATCTCTTTAAATTCTTCTGCTGAAAACTTAAGTTTTGGATTCTTAAAGTTTACATCCTCCATGGTATCCATAGGAACAAGATGCACATGAGCATGTGGAACCTCAAGACCCAGTATAACAACACCAATACGGTTGCAGCGTATTGCTCTCTTAATTGCTGCTGCTATCTTTTTTGAAAAAAGGATCAGCCCAGCCAGCTGATCATCATCCAGATCAAAAATATAATCGGTTTCCTTTTTAGGTACAACAAGGGTATGCCCTGCTCTCAGAGGGCTGATATCGAGAAATGCAAAATAATTTTCATCCTCAGCTATCTTATAGCAAGGAATTTCCCCATTAATGATTTTTGTGAAAATAGTTGCCATGATGACTTAAGAAAGAGTTTATTAAAGTGAAATGGAGATGATCTCAAAAGAGATTACCCCTGAGGGCACTTTGATGTTTACAACATCACCTACTTTTTTCCCGAGAAGACCATGGGCAATAGGAGAACTTACACCAATCTTACCAAGTTTGAAATTTGCTTCACTTTCAGGAACAAGCAGGTATTCCATAACTGTATTATTGGATTTGTTCATGATCTTTACCCTGTTAAGAATTCTGACAGATGATGTATCAATTTTTGTTTCGTCAATGACCCTTGACCTCGCCACAATATCCTCAAGCTTGTTTATCTTCATCTCAAGCATACCCTGTGCCTCTTTGGCAGCAGCATACTCAGCATTTTCAGAAAGGTCACCCTTATCCCTTGCATCAGCAATCTGCCTGGATATCGAAGGTCTCTCAATATTTCTCAATTGATCGAGTTCCTCTTTAAGTTTATGAAGACCTTCCTCTGTCACATACATAACCTCTGACATTTTTCTCTCTTGTATTTAAAAAATAAGAAGAATTCCGGGGTTGCCGGAACTCTTCAAAAACAAATATATAAAATCTTTTAATTAATTACAAATAAAAATCCTATGAACAGGTGATTTAAAAGTATCTATCATCAAAAATCCAATTTTATTTATATTTTTTTCCTGCTTTTCTTGTACTTGTCTTTACTTTTTTCTTTTTTGCCTTATCCCGTGTGATAGTATCTTTTTGATTTTGTTTCATACGCGCCTGTACTTCAGGTGTTTGAATATCAACTGTTCTTTTTTGGGATCTTTTAACAGATTTCTCATTATCCCGCTTAAGTTTTTTGTCTTTGGCTTCCTGTTTCTTTTTGGCTTTTAGTACAGTCCTGGGTTCTTTTACTTTCACCTTTTTCTTATTGCCAAGAGATTTGCCAAATAATCCTCTTTCAGCATTTCGTGAAACATTTTTTTTAAAAAGTTGGGCATTGCATGTGCCAATCGCCAATGAAACAATGAACACAAAAAGAAAAAACTTTCTTATAGATAAATTATTCATATTCAGTTATTACAATAAATATTTCACGTTACCGTTTAATTTCCGGTGGTAATATTAATTTTGCATAATTAAATATTTTCCAGTGACATCGGATTCAAAAATAAGATTTTTTTTAATTTCAGTGACATTTGTCCTCATCTTTAGTTCCTGCAATAAGAAGAACGATGTGATCCCCGATGTTTATGTGAATTTCATCCTCGACCTGAATGACCCGGAGTTTGTAAACCTGAATGCCATAGGTGGTTCTGATACGGTTGATGCCCGTACCAATAACTGGGGGCTTGAAGCTGCCGGATTTGATGGTAATGGTATTATAATTTACAGGGGACCAGATGAGTTCTATGCTTACGACCGCACCTGCCCCCACGATTATGCTGTAAATGAGCTCAGTATAAAGGTCAATATTGACTTTACACTAGCTGTCTGTCCGAAATGCGGCACAACATACGCACTTTCAGCATCTGGTACTCCTGCTAGTGGCATCGGAAGGTATCCTCTGAAAAACTACAGAACAAGGTTCGACGGAAGGTTTGTTACAGTGTGGAATAATTAATACCTGTAATGATCCGGCTTGTATGGACCGGATTCAGGTACTCCGATATAATCCGATTGTTCCTTCGTAAGTTTAGTGAGTTTCACACCAAGCTGATCGAGGTGTAGACGTGCAACCTCCTCATCAAGATCTTTGGGAAGCCGGTAAACACCAATGTCATATTTATTTTTCCATAGTTCGATCTGTGCAAGCGTCTGATTACTGAAAGAGTTACTCATGACAAATGAAGGATGCCCTGTTGCACAACCTAGATTCACCAGTCTTCCCTCTGCAAGGATAAAGATTGCATGGCCATCAGCGAAAAGATATTTATCAACCTGTGGCTTAATATTGATTTTTTTGACTCCCTTCAGATCGTTAAGATTATCAACCTGTATCTCATTGTCGAAATGACCAATATTACATACTATAGCCTGATCTTTCATTTTCATCATGTGCTCAACAGTTATAATATCCCTGTTACCGGTAGCTGTTATAAAAATATTCCCCTCATCAAGGGTATCTTCAACTGTTTTAATTTCAAAGCCTTCCATTGATGCCTGCAGTGCACAGATAGGGTCGATTTCTGTAACGATTACCCTGGCACCGTAAGATTTCATCGATTTTGTGCATCCTTTTCCAACATCGCCATACCCGCAAACAACAACAACTTTCCCGGCTATCATAACATCTGTTGCTCGTTTAATGCCATCGGCCAATGATTCACGACAACCATAGAGATTATCAAATTTTGATTTGGTAACAGAATCGTTCACGTTTATAGCAGGCACCAGCAATTCTCCATTTTCCAGCATCTGGTACAATCGATGGACCCCTGTTGTGGTCTCTTCAGAAATCCCTTTTAGTTCACTTACTGTACGATGCCATTTCCCTGGCTCTTTGACCAGAATATCTTTTAATGTTGCAAGTATGATTGCCTCCTCCCTGCTGAAAGGTTTCTTATCGAGTATTTCAGGTGTCTTTTCTGCTTTATAACCCAGGTGTACCATAAGTGATGCATCGCCACCGTCATCAACAAGAAGATTAGGGCCTTTCCCTTCCGGAAATGAGAGGGCTTGTGCTGTGCACCACCAGTATTCTTCAAGAGTCTCACCCTTCCATGCAAACACAGGAATCCCTTTTGCAGCTATAGCCGAAGCTGCATGATCCTGGGTTGAGAAAATATTACAACTCGCCCAACGTACATCTGCACCAAGTTCAACAAGCGTTTCAATAAGTACAGCTGTTTGAATTGTCATATGCAGAGAACCGGTAATACGTGCTCCTTTCAATGGTTTCTCTGAGGAATATCTCTTCCTGATTGCCAGCAAGCCCGGCATCTCTTTTTCTGCAATTTCGATCTCTTTTCTGCCAAAATCAGCCAGAGATATATCTTTTACTTCGTACTGCATTGTATCAATTGTTACATTTATAATTCAGACAAATTTTCAGAGTGCAAAGATAACAAATATTTTCTTAGTATTGCTCAGGTTAACAGCTGAAGGACATGCTGTTTGTCAAGCTCCATCTGTTCAGCCAGCTGTTTTGTATTGTCAAATTTTATTTCGTCCCTTAGTCTTTTCCTGAAAACAACTTTGATTCCCATTCCATAAATATCCTTATCAAAATCAAGGATATTAACTTCTATACTTCTGGCTCCGGGATCGTTATTTACAGTGGGATTTGAACCAATGCTCATCATCCCCGGATACATTAATCCATCAAGATGAACTTCAACAGCATATACTCCATCGCCAGGTATCAGTTTATATTGATAATCAGGCTTAATATTTGCTGTAGGAAATCCAATTGACCGGCCAATTTGCCGTCCTTCAACAATGGTTCCACTGATAGAATAATTATATCCCAACCACCTGTTTGCCTCATCAAGCCTCTCATTTAATAATGCTTTACGGATTGAGGATGAGCTTATTGCTCCTTCTTCGGCATGAAAGCCCTGAATCTGCTCAACCCTGAAATCAAGCGATTCTGTGCATTGTTTTATTGTATTGAAATCACCTTCACCACCTCTCCCGAAGTGGTGATTAAAACCTATGATGAGATGATTTGTTCCAATTTTTTCCACAAGCACCTTTTTAATAAAATCACAAGCCTGAATCTTACTAAACTGGTTATTGAATTCTATGATAACAAGATGGTCAACATTGGCATTTTCAAGAAGAACCTTTTTTTCCTCCATAGTTGTCAGAAAAGAGAGGTTTTCCCGGTTTTGCTCCAGTACCAATCTGGGATGTGGGGAAAAGGTAATAACAACAGACTCTCCATTATCCTCTCTTGAACGTGAAACAAGGCAATCCAGTAAAGCCAGGTGGCCCTTGTGAACTCCGTCAAAAATTCCAAGAGTTACAACAGGAGATACCAGTTTAAGATTTTCATATCCTTCATGAATAATCATAGGTGAAGATTATACCTGCAAAATTAGCAAAGCCCATGGAAACAAAACAATAAAATGATTTTGTTTTTGTACTTTTATGGAAAGATATCTCATTAACCAATCTACATGGATCCTTCCAGTTTCTACATTTCCGACTCATGGTTGAAACCCTTTACAGGGGTCGTTGATAAACGTATTGGAAAATGTCTTTCAAAGGAAAAGCATTTAATTAGAAATGGTTCCCTCATTGATTTTGCCATGGGGCATTATTACTATGGTATGCACCGGAACAACGGTTGCTGGGTCTTCAGGGAATGGGCGCCAAATGCAAAAAGCATTTTTGTTACCGGAATTTTTACCGGGTGGCAAGAGAAGGAAGACTTTACGATGAAAAGGATTAATCCTCATGGAGATTGGGAGATATTTCTCCCATTGGAAGTCTTGAAACACGGAGATCTCTACAAACTGTCAGTTCACTGGGAAGGAGGACAAGGAGAACGCATTCCATCATATGCCAACCGGGTAGTTCAGGATGATAAAACCAAAATTTTCAGTGCTCAGGTCTGGCAACCATCTGAAAAGTACAAATGGAATATTGAAGATTTTAAAGCACCCGGTACTGCTCCGGTGATCTATGAGGCCCACATTGGAATGGCCACCCCATCAGAGAAGATTGGAACTTATCGTGAATTCACTGAAAACGTCCTCCCTATAATTATTAAATCGGGATACAATACAATCCAATTAATGGCTATCCAGGAACATCCCTTTTATGGATCATTCGGATACCATGTTTCCAGCTATTATTCTGCCTCCTCACGATTTGGAACACCAGAAGATCTGAAGGAGCTTATTGATAAAGCGCATATAGCAGGATTAAGGATTATAATGGACCTGGTTCACTCTCATTCAGTTAAAAATGTTAATGAAGGACTTGGCTTGTTCGACGGATCCGCAGGGCAATATTTCCATTCAAATGAAAGAAGAAATCACAGGGCGTGGGATTCATTATGTTTCGACTATGGAAAGGATAATGTAATCCACTTTCTCCTTTCTAACTGCCGTTATTGGCTTGAAGAGTACAAATTTGATGGATTCAGGTTTGATGGCATTACAAGTATGATTTATTATGATCATGGCCTTGAAAAGAATTTTACATCGTATGATGAATACTTCGATGGTAATCAGGATGATGACGCTCTTGTCTATCTCTATCTGGCCAATAAACTGATCCACAATTACAAACCAGGGGCTTTGACCATAGCAGAAGAGATGAGCGGAATGCCCGGCATAGCAGCTGATACTGAAAAAAAGGGCTATGGCTTCGACTACAGGTTATCAATGGGAGTTCCTGATTTCTGGATCAAGCTGGTTAAAGAGACTTATGATGAAAACTGGGACATGGGAAAGCTGATATATGAACTAACACAACATCGCCCGGAGGAGAAGATCATCTCGTACTGCGAATCGCATGACCAGGCGCTAGTCGGAGACAAAACACTAATATTCAGAATGATAGATGCTGAAATGTATTCCGGCATGGCCAAATCCTTTCACAGTTTTGTAATTGACCGGGGTATTGCACTGCATAAAATAATAAGACTCATCACTTTTAGCACCTCCGGAGGCGGTTACCTGAACTTTATGGGGAATGAATTCGGTCATCCGGAATGGATTGACTTTCCCCGGGAGGGAAATAACTGGAGTTATAAATATGCCCGCCGCCAATGGCAACTTGCAGAAAATAAAGATCTTAAATATTACAACCTGGCAAAATTCGACAGGAGGATGGTGAAGCTTCACCATGATTTCAAAATACTCGATGATCTCTCCGTTAACAGAATATATGAGAATAATGCCGATAAAGTAGTCGCCTACATGAGAGGGGAGTTACTGTTTGTATTTAACTTTCATCCAACTGTCTCATTCACCGATTATGGAATACCTGTGAAAGGAAAATTTAGAATTGTTCTTGATACCGATGATCCGCTTTTCGGTGGTTTCAACAGAATTGACAGAAATAGAATTTACCTCTCGATAAGAAAAGCAGAAAGGAACATTATTAATGCTCCCTTATATCTATATCTATATCTGCCCTCAAGAACGGCACTTGTATTTAAAAGTGAACCTGTTAGAAAAGCAACCGATCTTTAATCAATCCAGCGTAGAAGGTAGAAATCCTGTTTGTGAGGAAGATCTTTGTGTTTCGGATAAATGCGTATTCCATAAAAGAAAGAACCTGCTTTTTCCGGTACGAGATTAACCCTGTAAAGGCATTTCCCGTTTTTGCAACTTACTAATTTAAACTCTTCACTGTCAACATATTCATGTTCACCCTGTTTACTCATACGGGTAATAATAAACTCAACGCCAACATTTTCTTTGGGAATTGTTTTAACATTAAGTGCAATTTCTGCCCTGTAATCGTGACCCGAACGGTAAACATTTTCTCCAGCCCGTTCAAAACTATAATTCAGGACTTCAATATTATCCCACTCTTCTCTCATCGTATTTTTCCAGGCTGCCAGCTCTTTCGCCTTTTCAAAGTTGTTTTCGACCAGGTATTTATTACGGGTAAAAAGTTTAGAATAATACCTTTCATAATAGTCGTCTATCATTCTTTTCGTTGTAAATTCAGGAGCAATCTTTACCATAGTGTTTTTTACATGGCTTATCCATTCAACTGGCACCCCCTGTTCATTAAATGAATAATAGGCTGGAATTATTTCATATTCAAGCATATTATAAATGGTTTCAGCATCAACATCATCCTGCAGTTCCTGGTTTGCAAAAGTCCTTTTCTTTGGTAAAGCCCATCCGGCAAATGCCCGGTAGCCTTCAACCCACCAACCGTCAAGAACACTGAAATGTATTGTCCCATTCATTACAGCTTTTTCACCGCTGGTCCCTGAGGCTTCAAGGGGTCTCGTTGGTGTATTAAGCCATATATCAACACCCCTGACAAGGAATTTTGCCATCTCAATATCATGATTCTCCAGGAATATTACTTTCCCCGTAAACTGGGGCATCTGTGATATTTCAAAAATCCTTTTGATCAGTTCTTGGCCCCCTCCGTCGTTGGGATGCGCTTTCCCGGCATAAATAAACTGGACAGGCTTCTCAGGATTATTAACTATACGTGCGAGCCTGTCAATATCTCTGAAAAGAAGGGAGGCTCTTTTATATGTTGCAAATCGCCTGGCAAATCCTATTGTAAGAGCTTTTTCATCGAGGTGGCTGCTGATATTCAGAAGGGTGCGCGGACTGACATGCTTCTCAATCATGTCGGACTGAAGTCTTTGCCTGATATTTGAAAACAGGCTCTTTTTAAGGCCGGTTTTGACCTCATAAATCTTTTTATCTTCCACACTATATAATCTTTCCCAGAGGCTTCTGTCGGTCTGGTCAAAATTGAGGTTTCCTGTCAGCTCCTTATAAACCTCTCTCCATTCCGGAGCAGTCCAGGTGGGATGATGAACCCCGTTTGTGACATAGCCAATGAAAAGCTCCTCTTTAAGATAGCCTGGCCACAATTTAATAAACATCCCCCGGCTAACCTCTCCGTGAAGTTTACTTACACCATTCACCTCCTGCGACATGCGTGTTGCCAGAAAACTCATATTGAATTTCTTATCAGAATCGCCTTCGCAGCGGCCAAGAGCCATTAGCTCATCCCATGTTATTATTAGCCGACAATGATAATGAGAAATATATTTACGGAGCAGGTCTTCTTCAAATGCATCATGCCCGGCAGGCACAGGTGTATGAGTAGTAAAAAGAGTGGATGATCTTACTGCTTCAAGTGCCTGATTAAATGTAAGATGATGATCGGTTATCAGGCTTCTGAGCCTTTCAAGGCTGATAAATGCCGAATGCCCTTCGTTGCTGTGATAGATATCAGGTTTCAATCCCAAAGTTACCAGGGCTCTTATCCCGCCTATTCCAAGGATAAGTTCCTGCCTCAGCCTGTTTTCATTATCCCCTCCGTATAGATGATGAGTAACAGTACGATCCTCGGGTGAATTATCATCAGTATCGGTATCCAGAAGGACTAACCGCACTTTCCCCACCATGGCTTCCCAAAGGCGTATTTTTACTGTTCGTCCTGGCCATACCAGGCTTACGAAAAGATGGTTTCCATCTGAATCTTTTACACGGTTGATGGGGAGGCGGGAAAACTCTTCAGCTTCATATACTGAAATTTGTTCTCCTCTCGGACCAAGTTTCTGTTTGAAATAGCCGTACCTGTAAAGTAGCCCGACGCCGGTGATATTCATATTCGAATCGCTGGCTTCCTTAAGGTAGTCCCCTGCCAGGATTCCAAGTCCTCCTGAATAAATCTTGAGGCAGGGATGAATGCCAAACTCCATACTGAAGTAACCAATTGATGGTATCCCCGGGTTATCGGGGCGATCCATATATGCTCTGAACAGGACATAAACCTTCTTCAGATCAGCCACATAATCTTCATCATCCTCGAGTACCAGAAGTCTTTTATAATCAATCTTTTCAAGAAGCAATTTTGGATTATGCAGGACCTCTTCCCATAGAGACGGATCCATTCTTTTAAATAATGATTCAGCTTCTGAGGTCCACGACCACCAGAGGTTATTTGCCAGTTCCTTCAGACAGGCTAATTTTTCGGGAACATCGCTCTGAACATAAATATCCTTCCACACAGGCACCTGATGTGGTTTGCGAACATGTAATCCGGGGGCTTCAACAAACCTTATAAATTCTCTGGGTTCTTCCCTTCTTTCGCTGCTATGTACCAATGCATGTTCGTAGGCAGAGAAATAATGTTCCACAAGGCTATCCCACATGGCTATCCTTGAAACAGCATGGGCTTTCTCCCTTGCTTCTTTTATCTCAGTCTCATTTAACCCTATAAACATGGACATGAAATTCATGATATCAGCGATAACCTTATTTTCATTATCATCAGTCCTTTCAATTACTAATATGCCGTTACCGGGATTTTCAAAATAGTTCTTAACCCAGAGGCCGAATCCTGAAAGTGTTGTAGTAACTGTCGGGATGGAAAACATCAGACTTTCAAGCGGAGTGTATCCCCAGGGTTCATAATATGATGGAAAAACCGAAAGATCAAATCCTATAAGCAGATCAAAATATGATATATTAAAGATCCCATCGTTACCGTTCAGATAGGAAGGAACAAAAATGATCTTAACCTTCGATTTCTGATCATTATGAAGGTTATTGGCAATCACTTTCTGTAAAACCGGATCAGTTGAGGGGTAATGCAGACTATGCGTAAGGTACCTGTCGCCCCCGTTTCCAGGTCCGTTGTTATAGAGGATATCAATTATATCCTGACGTGGCCCCCTATGGTAAGCAGGCATAAGGATGAAGGCAACACATTCTTTTTCAATATTATCCTCCTTTTGCATCTCACCAAGTGAATCAATAAAAATATCAACCCCCTTATTCCTGAATTCATATCTTCCGCTGTTAACCACTAAAACGCAATCTTTTGAAAGGGAATAGCCAAGTACTGCCTCAGCAACGCTTCTCAGTTTCGATCTGGCATTATTTCTGATTTCCTCAAATTTGTCCTTTGCCGGCACAAAAGAATCTTCGAAACCATTAGGTGTTACAATATCAACCTCCTTCCCAAGAAAGTGGCTGCACTCTTTTGAAGTTATTTCGCTTACAGTTGTAAAGACATCGGCCTCAACGGCCGATATTTTTTCAAGTGACTGTTTTGCAACAACATTGAACTCGCGCGCAATCTGCGCCGGGTTATACTCTTTCATTTTACCATATAGAGGACGATTATTGCCGGATATGCACCTGCCGAGTACTGTAGCATGTGTTGTGAATGATGTGGCAATCCATGGGGCAAATTTTTTCAGGTATAATATCCCTGTCCCGGTCATCCATTCATGAAACTGAGCAATAGTATTAAGATACTCATTGTGGAAAATAGTAAAACTCTCAATTAGTTTACCGGCTGCATATCCGAAAAGAGCAGGCTCCACATAATCCCATTGCCCTGTAATACTGTCGAGTTTATATGTTTCCCAGAATCCTGCAAATATTTCATTCTGCTGTCCGAAATATGGTGTAAAATCCAGAAGAATAACAATTGGTTTTCCGGCAATGTTCCATCTGCCGGTTTTCACTCTTAATCCTTCTGAAGCAGCCTTGACTTTCCACTCAGCAAACAGCGATCCGTCGGGAATAAACTCCGGATTTATAACATCTTCTCTCCATACATCGGGTCCGATAAGTATATAATTATCTCCAAGTTCATTTACTATTTTAAGTGCTTTTGTTGAGATTACCGTATGTATCCCTCCCATTTTATTGCATACTTCCCAACTGGTTTCAAAAATAAATTCAACCTTCATCTTTAGTTTTTATTTGCATCAGACTATTATTATTCATTTTTTTTACTCCTTTTCACGATCTTTCCTGGTTTCAAAGGAGTTGTCTTTTTTGTTGTTTTGGTTTTTGCTTTTGGTGATCTTACTGCACTTTTCTTAACGGGTTCATTCGCTAAAACTTTGACCTGTTTTTTTACCGGAATCTCTGCTTTCTTTGAAGGGACTTTTGCAGGAGCTTTGGATTCTTTCTTTACAACTGACCTGACTCCTGGTTTTATTTTAGCAACTTTCTTTGTCAATTTTTCAATATCGGCTGCCTGTTTTTCGATAATCATATCTTTTTCTATGACCTGTGAACCGAGCTTAAATATCTGATCCTGCTCTGCTGTATCAGGGAACAATTTTTTCAGCCTTATCTCAAAATCACTGAGCACGTTCATATAATTCATAAATGCATCGTATGGCGTTTCATAAGGATTGAAATAGGCATGAACTGCTCCATCGGAAAAGAATTTTGTTGCCATATAGTAAAAATGGTCGCTCGACTGAAGATATTCCCAGTCCTTTTTTATCTGGTCATCTTCACATTTATTTACCTTTCCTGCCAAACTATATAATTTATCAAGAGCTGCAACCTGTAGTTCATTTCCGAGCCATGCAGTGATGTCACGCTCTTCATCAGCCCAGGAAATTGGAGAAGGAATGCTAATCGCGGACACTGGCTGAAGTATATCGACTATCTCTGTCGGGGTCATGAATCTGAATGGCGTTTTCTTGAGAACACAGCCTGGCATATGATACAGAAAATCAAATATTCCTGTCTCTTTCCAGTTGTGTTCCCCGAAAGTCTCATAGTCGAGAAAAATGTTCAACAGCTCACTTTTAGGGGCAAGTTTATTTATCCATGAAGCATATTTATCGGCTGTTAATGGCCATGCGCTCCAGTCTCTGTTCGAGAACCGGAAAGCAATATCATCGCTTAACACAAAGTTTCTCAACAGAACTTTAAGCCGGGGGTTTATCGAATTACAATACAGATAGTTGGGACTTTTCCACCCCAATACATGTTTGGCGCCCTCAGTCAGAATAGACTTAAATCCCATATCAGCAACCCACGATCCGATTGTGTCAGAGTATATCAATTCAGTATTCCGGAATGAGGTTGCTTCAACTCCCAGAAACTTTTTTAACATCACTTTATGGTTGGTGACCTGGCGTTCAAATTCACTTCTGCTCCTTAGAGAAACCAGTGAATGTGAGTTGGTTTCAGCGAGGAATTCCACCATTCCGGTCTCTGCAAGCTTCCTGAAAGAATCAAGAACCTCCGGGGCATATAGTCTGAATTGGTTGATTGCCAGACCTGAGAGGGAAAAGGTGACTTTAAATTTCCCTTTGTGTTTCTGGATAAGATCCATAATAACGGTATTGGCAGGGAGGTAGCATTTCTCTGCCACTTTTCTCATGATAGATTCGTTCGAGAAATCATCATAATAATAATGATCGTGCCCCAGGTCAAAAAACCTGTATCGCTTTAGCCTGAAAGGCTGATGAACCTGAAAGTAGAAGCATATCGCTTTTTTGCTTGCTGCACTCATATCTTAAATACTTAGTTATTACCAATTACTCTGTAATATATATCCCTTACATGCCTGGCAGAATTATCCCATTTAAGCCGGATAACTTCCTCTTTACCGTTTTTAATAAACATATTAGAAAGGGCCGGATAGTTTAGGATACCATAAATTGCGTCAGCCATTGCATCTATATCCCAGAAGTCAGTTTTTACAGCATGTGTCAGTATTTCAGCAACACCCGATTGCTTACTTATAATAACAGGTACGTTCGACTGCATTGCTTCTAAGGGAGATATGCCAAATGGTTCTGATACTGATGGCATTATATAGACATCGCTCATATCAAGCATGGTAAAAACATCTGCACCTTTAAGGAATCCTGTAAAATGGAACCGGTCAGTTATTTTCAGTGCGGCAGCCCTTCGCATCATCCTTTCCATCATATCTCCCGATCCTGCCATGACAAATCTCACATTGTCCATTACCTGAAGAACCTTATAAGCGGCTTCAATAAAATACTCAGGACCTTTCTGAAGGGTTATACGGCCCAGGAATGTAACCACCTTTTCATCAAAACCTTTTTTAATGATCAGGTTTTCAGATATCTTCACCGGCTCAACTGCATTATAAACAGTTTCTACTTTATCGGGATCAATATTGTATTTGCTTATAACTATATCTCTGGTCAGGTTACTGACAGTGATTATTTTAGACGCAGCATCCATTCCACTCTTCTCGATGCGGTATACATCGGGATTGACACTCCCCCCGCTACGGTCAAAGTCTGTTGCATGGACATGGATAACCAGAGGTTTCCCTGACACTTCCATTGCGGCTATTCCTGCCGGATAAGCGAGCCAATCATGAGCATGGATAATATCAAACTCATTTTCTTCAGCTATCACAGAGGCAACAATCGCATATCTGTATATTTCATCCATAAGGTTATTGCCATATTTTCCTGAAAAATCGACCATACCTTTACTGTTTGTATGGATGAGAAGATTATAACCGGAGGATTCTGATTTTACAATTTTCCAGAAATCTTCGGGATCAGTATAGGGAACAATTTTTGATGAGACTTCGATCTTTTCCAGCGGGTATCTGAACCCTTGATAATAAACCTGTTTATATGCTACCTGTACTTTGTTTGCGCCAACCAGCCTGACTATAGCCTGATCTTCATCTCCCCATGCCTTGGGCACTACAAAGATCACTTTCAGGTCATCGAGGGTTGCCATGCCTTTTGTCAGTCCATAACTGGCAGTACCCAATCCGCCAGAGATATGTGGCGGAAACTCCCATCCAAACATTAACACACGCATAGCCTATCTCTATTATTGATTTGCAAACTTAGCTTCAAGAAGCTCGATTATTCTCAGCACCTCACCTACACTCCACGCCTGCGAAATAGATCCCTGTGGTGAATGAGGAGGGTTACCGTCATGGATCTCGGAAAGGGTACTAACTCCGTGCTCACTCATCACAGCTTCAAGACCAAAAATCAGTTTTTTAACTTTTTGTACGCCTTGCTTTCCGTAAACCTTCAACCATCCTTCACAGAATGGGCCATAAAGCCATGGCCAGACCGTCCCCTGATGATATGCATTATCCCGCTCTTCCTGATTCCCTTTACATACACCCTTGTAAAATTTATTTCCGGGGGAAAGAGTTCTCAGACCTCTGACTGTAACAAGCTCTTTATCTGCAATATCCAGAACTTTTTTCATCTGTTCCTTGTCAAGCATCGAATATGGTAGCGAAACGGCAATAACCATATTTGGCCTGACAAAACTATTTTTTCCTTCATCATCATTTACATAATCAGCCACGTAGCCCGTTTTTTCATCCCAGAAAATATCAAGAAATGATTTTTTTATCAGCTCAGCCAACTTTTCATATTCCTTAATAAACTTTTTATCATTTCCGATCCTGGCCATTTCAAGAGAAAAGCAGACAGCATTATACCACAGGGCATTGATCTCAACCGCGTAACCTCTGCGTGGGGTAACAGGAATCCCATTTACAACTGCATCCATCCAGGTAAGTGCTTTCCCCGGGGCATCAGCATAAATGAGTCCATTATCTCTCATTCGGATATTAAAAGCCGTGCCGTTTTTATAGGCCTTCAGAACTGATTTTGCAGCTGAACCATATCGCTCCCATCCATCGGTGCCGCCATGTTCAACATACTTCTGAACGGCCCAGAAAAACCATAGAGGGGCATCAACTGAGTTAAAAGCGGAGTTGCTCGCATCACCCATATTAGGGAACAAACCATCCTTCATCCTGTTAATCTGGGTATTCAGAACATCTCTGTAGAGAACCAGTCTGTGCCGGGCCAAAGCCAGTCCCGGAAGTGAAATAAAAGTGTCCCTCCCCCATGCACCAAACCATGGATAACCAGAAATAATAAGAGTTTTCCCTCCCCGTTTTTCAACAAATTGCTGAGCTGCATTTCTCAAACAATTAATAAAACTATCCCTCGGAATTTTTCCTGAAACTGTCGTTGTGAACTTTTGCTTAAGTCCAGTTGTCTTTTCCTCTTTCGTGGAAGCCGAAAATACTATTATATCTCCCTCTTTAGCTTCAACCTCAAAAAAACCCGGTGTAAAAAGATCTTCTGAATAATCATATCCCCGTTTTTGTTCTTCGGGATATTCAACACCTAAGTACCAATCAGGAACATGAACAAACTCAACTTTTGTAGAAAACTGCATATTTAATGAAGGAAATCCTTCATATAACTTTGACTTGATCCCGTTTTCAATGAAGTCAACCTTAGTATTGGCAGCCAGGTTGGCATGTGTAAGCTGGTGAATATTTCTGAAAACCAGAAACGGTCGTACCTGGAGCTTCATCGGTTCGGATGCTTCAAGAATGGTTAACCTGAGAAGAAATTGTTCTTCATAGTGAACCAGCAGCCTTTCCTGTTTAATGATAACCCCGCCAACCCTGTAAATTCTTGAAGGAATGGTATCAGTGTTAAAGTCCTCTATATATTTATGCCCCTTTGGACTGAAATAATCTCCTTTATATTTTCTGATACCAATATTAAAACTCTTGTCATTATTAACAACGGTTACATCGAGTGTGGAGAGAAGTACAAATCTTTCACCGCCAAACTCATCAACAGGGCATACAAGCAATCCATGGTATTTTCGTGTGTTACAGCCAACAATAGTAGTCGAGGAGTAAGACCCTGCCCTGTTTGTCCTGATAATCTCCCTCCCGAGCGAATACTCAAGGTTTACTATCTGACTCTTTTCGAACTTAATGTAACTCATATAATTACTGTTTGTATGATATAAAAAAGTTTATGTAAGATACCAAAAAAAATTGAACCCTGCAAGCCAACTTCCCTGATGCAAAGAAAATCAATAATATTTTATAAAATTAGTGCCGGATTAAAAAAAGAATAACTTTGCATTTCAATATTTCAAAATAATTATCAATTAACATTTTACTTAATGAATAAGAAGCTTTTTCTGTACCTGTTTGCAGTAATGTTATTTGCCGGTTGCAAACATAATACTGTCCAAATTTCAGGCACCCTTGTAAATCCTGTCAGCGGAGAATATATTTTTCTTGATGAACTGAAGTCAAATGAACTGTCAACTATTGATTCTATAAAGGTTTCGGATGAGGGCACATTTAACTTTAAAAGGGAGGTTAAACTTCCCTCCTTTTACCTTCTCAAAATTAATGAAAATAACTTCCTGACGATGCTTGTTGAACCAGGCGAAAGGATCACCATCAATACACATTACGATTCGTTGAATTATCCACTATCTGTCACCGGATCAAAAGGAACGGAATCGATGGCAGAATACAACAAGACTCTCAGAAAAACTATCAATAAATTAACAGGATTGAACAACATTTATATGCAAAATGCCAATAGCCCTCAATTACCGACTGTTATCGAATCGCTCGACAGCTTGGCCCAGACCTATCTGACTGAGATAAACTCCTACACAAAAACTTATATTAATGAGAACCTTGCATCACTTGTAAGTCTGGTTGCACTCTATCAACAGGTTGCTCCTAACGTTTATGTTCTTAATCCATCCAAGGATCTAAATTATTTTGTGAAGGTTGACTCATCCATGTCAATACTTTATCCCGATTATGAGCCGGTTACTTCGCTTCACAAACAGGTTCAGGAGTTGGTTGCCGGTATAAAAGGGGAAACATCAATTTCTACTGTTTCAGGAGAAGGTGCTTCAGCTCCCGAGATAAGCCTTCCAACACCCGAAGGTGATACAATTAAACTATCTTCCACCAGAGGGTCGGTTGTATTGCTCGATTTTTGGGCCTCATGGTGCTTTCCCTGCAGGCAGGAGAACCCTAACCTCGTAAAAGCTTACAACCTCTATCATAAGAATGGCTTTCAGATTTACCAGGTGTCGCTTGACAAAACCAGGGAGGCCTGGATCAAAGGTATACAGGATGATCTACTCGGGAAATGGATCCATGTGAGTGACATTCAATACTGGAATTCGACAGTCGTACCCCTCTATAAGATTGAATCCATCCCTTTTAATTTCCTTCTGGATAAAGAGGGCCGGATAATTGCATCAAACCTGAGAGGCGATCTCTTGCAGATAAAACTGGCTGAGCTTTTCAATAAAAAAAATTAAACTGAATACAAAAGACTGGAAATCCGACTTTCAATGAAACGAATACCATTTCTACTGGCCCTGGTTCTTATTTTTTCAGGATGCAAAGACAGGGGCACTTTCTGTGTCGATGGAGTTATTAAAGGTAAAACAGTAAAATATATTTATATCAACAGGTTAGATGTTGATATTCCGGTACTGATTGACTCTTCAAAAATCAGTAGAAAGGGGGGATTCCGTTTCAAGGTTAAGGCTTCTGAAGCTGATTTTTACCAGTTAGGCTTTTCTTCTGCAGATTTTATTACTCTTTTAGCTGACCCCGGTGAAAAGATCAAACTTGTGTTTGAAGATAGAAATCTTTTTGAAAAATACTCCGTTAGCGGATCCGCCGGATCAGAAAAGCTACAGATGCTCGATCTCGCACTTACTGAAACAAAAAGAAAACTTGATTCCATAAGTGCAGTCTACACCAAAGCTTCAGAAGAGGCTGGATTTGATGTTAAAGGTCCGTTACTGGAAGCAGAGTTTAATAAGTTGATTAAGGAGCAACGAAAGAAGAATATTGAATTCATTATTAACAACATAAACTCCCTGGCTTCAATAAAAGCATTATATCAGAGAATCAACCCTGAAACATATGTTCTTTATGACCCGCACGATCTCCAGTATCTTAAAATAGTTACTGATTCACTTACACATCATTATCCAAACTCAAAACATGTAAAGGCCCTTGCAAGGGACTTTGAAAAGGAGATGAATCAGATGTATGTTAACCAGCTTGGGAAAATAACCGATGACATACCTCAAACAAAACTTGATCCTGATTTAAAAGATATTAAAGGAAAAAGAATAGCACTATCGTCTCTGAGGGGGAAATATGTTCTTCTGACATTCTGGTCAGTCCGGTCAAGAGAATGTGTTGAGGAAAACCTTCAGCTGAAGGAGTTTTATAAAATGTACAGTAAGAAAGGATTTGAGATATATCAGATTAATATCGACGAAAGTGAAACAGACTGGAAATCGGCTGTTAAGTATGACGAATTGCCATGGATCAGTACAAGGGAAGATGATCCCCTCAATCCAAAAAATGTGTTGATCTTCAATGTGAAGAATCTCCCTACAAACTATTTGTTTGACAAGAACGGTAAGATCATTGGATCAAACCTTCATGGCAAATCCCTGCAATTGAGACTCGTGCAATTGTTTAATATATAGTGATACGCTTTGGCAGAAAACGGAAAAATATATTTTGCTTCTGATTTTCACCTCGGATTACCAGCAGGATCACCTCCTCTGGAAAGAGAGAAAAAGGTAGTCAGGTGGTTAAACTCCATAGCTCCTGATGCAAAAGAGATATACCTTCTTGGTGATATTTTTGACTTTTGGTGGGAATATAAGCTCGTAGTCCCTCGCGGATTCACAAGGTTCCTGGGAACAGCTGCTACAATAACCGATTCGGGTATCCCGATTCATTTTTTTACAGGGAACCACGACATGTGGGCAGGTGATTATCTTTCCAGTGAAAGCGGTGTCACTATTCATACAACTCCATTTACTTCTATTTTCAACGGGAAAAAATTCCACCTGGCACATGGTGAAGGGCTGGGAACAAGAGATACCGGATATAAAATCCTTCTTTCAATATTCCGGAATAAATCACTGAGGGTCATGTATTCAGCTCTCCATCCTTCAATTGGTGTTGGCATCGGACACAGATGGTCTTTAAACTCAAGACTTGGAAAGGGTATAACAAAAGACTTTCTCGGAGAGGAAAAAGAAGACCTGATAAGGTATGCCAGGACTGTTCTTGAAAATGACAAAATTGATTACTTCATATTTGGTCACCGACATCTGGCAATGACCTATAAACTGCAGCAGGAAGCAGTAATAGTATTTCTGGGCGACTGGATTAAAAACGGCAGTTTTGCTGAATGGGATGGCAATACACTTACATTCAGGACATTGGCTTAATCAGTCCTGTCTTCAACCTTAACAGTTAAAGTATAATAAGAATACAGGTCATTGATCTTTTTAAACTGGTATTCCAATTTACTTCCTGATTTTCTAAAGAGCTCCTTAAGGCCAACTTTGTCATACCTATTTATTATATCGAGTTTCTCCTTAAGCATAGAGCTATCTTCGTTTAAATTCTGAAACTCCATTTACCTGATTGTCTTATCCAACAACAGTGCCAAAAAATAATTGCCGTGTATGTGATTTATATTTAACGCATTAACGCATCATGTGTTTAAAAAATACACAAAGTGTATTGTTGAATATTTAAACACTATATCCTGACACAGTATTTAAATCCCTGTAAGACAGATTGCTTAGGTATACTGTATATTTTTTATACACCCGTTGAATAATTCAGCATCCACTGAAGAAATCTTAGTAACGGGATAAAATAAATCTAATTATTTCCTGCTGATTGGCAAATTTCTCCAGATTTCTGAGATATTACCTGTATCTATATACTCTTTTGACTCTTTTTTATAAATATTACCCTGGTATCACTTCCTGGATAATATTACCTGTTGACTTCTCTTTTAACATCAACTTGGTTTTACCGTCAGGCATCTTTTCCTTTTTTATCAGGAAATGGTGCTCATCAAATTCAATCAGTTCAACATCAGAGGAGATACCCTCTCTCCCTCTCCATCCGATCAGTTCAACGGCTTCCCATTTTTTTGTTATAGCTGATTTATAGCATGCGTCCATAATTGCATTTACAATATACCCATCGTAAAATGTCTCCCTGGGCATTTTGTTTTGCTCCAAAGAATCCAGCATGTCGGTAAACATATCCGGGTAACCCAGAGCATGAACTTCATCTCCTACGGGAAAGATCCACCCTGCATCGCTTTCGGTTTTTTCCGAAACATATTTGCCTGTACTGCCTGTAGTAAATACTTCGAAACCTGTCCTGAGCCAATGATCGAGTCGGATAGTACCTTCAGTTCCTGATACTTCATCCCTTAAATCCATTCCTCCCCTGAAATTCCAGCTGACTTCAATCTGCGAAATTGCTCCGCTCTCATATTTTATTAAAGCAATAGCGTGATCCTCTGCTTCAATTGGTTTAACCTGGGTTTCCGCCCAGCACATCACCTCAACCGGTTTAATATCTTTTCCTATATAACTCCTTCCAATTTCGATACAATGGCAACCCAAATCTACAAGGGCACCACCTCCTGACTGTTTCTTATCCCAGAACCAGGCGCTGTGTGGACCTGAATGTGCTTCACGCGACCTTGTCCACAGAATCCGGCCACATGATCCGTTCTTAACCATTTCAATGGCCTTTAATGTTTTTGGTGTGTAGACCAGGTCTTCCAGATAACCATGAAAAACACCGGCTTTCTCAACTGCATCCAATATCTCTTTAGCTTCAGAAGCGTTTAAGGCAAGGGGTTTTGTGCATAAGACATGTTTTTTTGCCTTGCAAGCCATAAGGATAGCTTCTTTATGTAAATAGTTTGGCAGAGCCACAATAACAATATCAGTTTCAGGATCTTCTATTGCTTCCTTCATACTGGTTGTATACTTAGGGATATTCCATTTCTTAGCAAACTCCTTAGCCGAATCTTCAGGAATTGAACATACGTTATGAATTAAGTCTTTTCTGCGCTGACCATGTAATGACATAGTATAGAAACTGCCTATAAGGCCGGTACCGAGTAGAGAAAAATTTTTCATTCTATCAGGTTTTGGATTAACTGAGGGATTTTATTCTAATACAAAATTTATTCATATACCCATAATAAGGCTATGAATGAAACAAATTTAATAAAAATATACATGGAGCTGATAAGCAGTGGATACATTTCCCGTGATATTTTTATCTTTGGCTCATGAAATTAAACCATTTGTAATTAATTAGTGTTATATATACAAAAGTCGGAAGCCGGAAGCCGGAAGCCGGAAGAAATAAATCTTTAATGAATTTTCGGACTTCGGACTCCTGACTTAGGACTGATTACATTCAATCAATTAAATAAATGCTTACAGTATTCAATATACAACGGTATTCAATCCATGACGGGAATGGCATAAGAACCAATGTCTTCTTCAAGGGTTGTCCGTTGCGTTGTCTTTGGTGCAATAATCCTGAAGGTCTGGAATTCTCTCCATCAATAATGTATGACGAGAGATCATGCCACCTGTTTGGTGAATGTATTACTCCCGGCGATGGTAATATTATCCTTGAAAACGGCAAACCGGTAATAAACAGGGATCTGATCTCAGATGCCACCATTTACAGGAATATATGCCCTTCCAATGCGATAATTGTAGCCGGCCAGGAGAAAAGTGTTTTACAAATCCTTCAGGAAATTGAAAAGGATATACCGTTCTACCGGATGAGTGAAGGAGGTGTAACCCTGACAGGTGGGGAACCCCTTTCACAGGGGGCAGAACTGAAAGAATTAATTGTTGAGCTGAGAAAAAGAGGAATTCATGTATCAGCTGAAACGTCACTTCATCTGCCATGGGAGGTTATTGAAAATTATGTTGATGTGATAGATGTCTTTCTTGCTGATCTGAAACATGTTGATACTGATAAATTCACAATGTTCACCGGAGGCGATGCAACCCTCGTGATGAATAATTTTATTAAACTTGATGAAATCGGAAAAAAATTCATTGTACGCGTACCTGTTATCCCCGGATTTAATTTTTCATCCGAAGAGTTATTTGCCATTATTGATTTTGCATCCGGATTAAAAAATGCATACGAAATTGATTTTATCCCCTATCATGAACTGGCAAAGGAAAAGTATTTAATGCTTGGAAAAGATTATGTATATGGGAATCACAGGAAAATTGAAAAAACAGAATTAACTTCTTTTACAGAATATGCCGAACATAAGGGCCTTATTGCAAAAATCCTGAACTGATATGATATCCGAAGCAAAAACAACAGAAATTACAGAACGCATTGTTAAGCTGAAAGACATGGTTCTTTTAGCATTGCCAACTATATGTACTGAACGTGGAAAATATTACACTCAGGTTTACCAGGAATATGAAGATTCTCCTGTCATTCTTAAAAGAGCCTTTGCTCTGGAAAAAACACTGAAGGAGATGACGATTTTTATTAATGATGGTGAACTGATTGTTGCTAACCAATCTTCGAAACTCCGGGCTGCTCCTATTTTCCCTGAATATGTTACTTCCTGGATAATAGATGAGCTCGATGAATTTGATAAGCGCCCGGGTGATGCTTTCTTTATTACAGAGGATCAGAAAAGAGAACTGAAAGAAATTTGCAGTTGGTGGAAAGGGAAAACCCTCATTGAAAGAGGTTATTCACTCATGTCTCCTTTAAACAGGGAGATACATGACTCTGGAATTATCAGGGCAGAAGGTAACCTGACCTCCGGGGATGCCCACATTGCAGTAAATTTTGAAAAAATACTTGAAATTGGTCTAGGTGGATACCTTCAGAAAGTAGAATTCATGGAGAAATCTCTCAAGGAATCTGACACAGGATTCTTTGAAAAACTGAACTTTTATAAAGCGCTGAAAATAGGTATTGAAGCATTTCAAAACTTTATCAGGAGATTTGAAAAACTTTCATTTGAATTATCCCGATGCGAACCGGATCAGGGGAGAAAATCAGAACTTCTTAAAATAGGTGAAATCTGCAGTAATATTTCTGAAAATCCTCCTGCCGGATTTTATGAAGCTTTACAGCTTACCTGGTTCGTACAACTGATTCTCCAGATCGAAAGTAATGGCCATTCAGTTTCACTTGGCAGAATGGATCAATATCTGTACAGATTTTATAAAAACGATATAGTCCTGGGGAAAATCAATGAAGATTTTGCACTGGAACTTCTTGAAAACACCTGGTTGAAATTACTATCTGTTAATAAGATCCGGTCATGGTCCCATACCAGGTATTCAGCCGGCAGTCCTCTTTATCAGAATGTTACGATAGGTGGTCAGACCGCAGGGGGTAAAGATGCTGTAAATGAACTCAGCTACATTATCCTGGATTCTGTAGGCAGGATGAAACTTACCCAACCTAATTTATCTATAAGGTTCCATAAGAATATCAGCAATGAGTTTTTGATGGAATGTGCCAATGTGATCGAAAAGGGATTTGGAATGCCCGCCTTTAACAATGATGAGATTGTGATCCCCTCGCTTATTAAACTTGGCATTAAGAAAGATGATGCTTATAATTATTCTGCCATAGGGTGTATCGAAATAGCAGTCCCGGGTAAATGGGGATACAGATGTACAGGAATGAGTTTTCTCAACTTCATGCGGGTTTTTCTGGCTGCAATGAACAATGGTATGGATTCCATGACGGGAAAAACTTTTCATGCAGGAACAGATAGTTTTGAAGATTTCGAAAACTTCAACGATCTGATGGCCGCCTGGAAGAATCAGGTTGAATTTTACACCAGGGCAACCGTTGAGATTGACACCGCGGTTGATCTGGCACTTGAAGAACTTGCCCCTGATATACTCTGTTCTGCGTTTGTGGATGATTGTATTACCCGAGGTAAAACCATTAAAGAAGGAGGCTCTGTCTATGATTTTATTTCAGGGCTCCAGGTAGGTATTGCCAACCTCGGAAATTCGTTGGCAGCAATAAAAAAACTTGTTTTTGAAGAGGGGACAATAAGCAAAGAAACTCTCATTGAAAACCTTAAAAATGACTTTAATGGGAAAGAGGGCGAGAAGGTACGCCAGCTGCTCCTGAACTATGCCCCTAAATACGGTAATGATGACGATTACGTTGATATGTTGTTATATGATGCTTATATGGATTATATAAACGAGCTGACAAAATATCATACTACCCGCTTTGGCCGGGGACCTGTTGGCTGCAGGTATTATGCCGGCACTTCAAGTATTTCCGCCAATGTACCTTCAGGTTCGGTAGTCCCTGCTACACCTGACGGACGAAAAGCTTTTACCCCTCTTGCCGAGGGAAGCTCACCTACTTCAGGTACTGATATCCTTGGTCCAACTGCAGTATTCAAGTCGGTATCGAAACTTCCGACAAATAAGATCCTTGGAGGAGTCCTGCTGAATCAAAAACTGTCGCCATCGGCTCTAGCTAATGAGTCGCAAAAACAAAAACTGATATTAATAGTAAGAACATTTTTTGAGACTCTTAAGGGCTGGCATGTACAATATAATATTGTCTCCAGGGAAACCCTGCTGGCGGCAAAAAAGAATCCTGAAAATTACAGGGATCTTGTTGTCCGTGTTGCCGGATATTCTGCATTTTTTACCACACTATCTCCCGATACTCAGGACGATATTATTGCACGTACTGAACAGTCATTATAATCTATATGGAAAAAATTCTTTGCGGAGTGGATCTTGGAGGAACCAAGCTATCTGTCGGACTAGTTCATCCCGATGGCAGAATTCATGATAAAATTACCGTATACGACCATGTAGGTAAAAATGAAATTATGATTGTAGACCAGATAACCGGTCTTATCAGGCAACTGATATCTGCAAACAGGCTCCGTGAATCAGATATAAGAGGAATAGGTATTGGTTTCGCAGGACACGTGCGCTATAAAGATGGATTTACATTAACCACTTCAAATCTTAAAGGATTTAAGAATTTCCCTTTACGTCAGGCTGTTGCAAAAAACTTTCATATTCCTGTATTACTTGATAATGATGCCAATGCGCAGGCTTATTGTGAATACAAGTTTGGTGCCGGCAGGGGTTATGAAAGTCTTATTTTCTTAACTGTAAGTACAGGGATTGGGGCGGGAATCATTTTAGATAAAAAACTTTATCGCGGTATAACAGGGACAGCAGGTGAATTTGGTCATATAATTGTAAATCCCGACAATAATCTGTTTTGCACATGTGGAAATGAGGGATGTCTGATGGCTTGTGCCTGCGGACTGGCACTGCCTCAACTATTTAAAAAGAAAACAGAAGAGGGACTCAGGACTTCTCTCCCTCTCGCCGATGATTTTCAATATTCACAAGTTGATGGAAAGATGATTAAGAAAGGACTTGATATTGATGATCCTCTTTCAAAGGCTATTGTTCAGGATTGCGCTGAATATATAGGCATTGGGATTTATAATATCTTTCAGGTCTTCAATCCTCCAATCATTATTTTAGGAGGGGGTCTGCTGTGCTGGGGTGATATTTATCTGAACCGTATCAGAAGTAAGTTTTACGAACTGGTCAGGGATATGATTTTTGACAAAATTGAAATAGTTGAATCCGAAGCAGGAGTTGACGCTGGCCTTATAGGAGCCGCAGCATTACTTCTGGAATAGTTTTCATTATCCTTTATGCCGGACCAATACCCAGAAGACTGGTCACTAACTAGCCCAACCCTCCCTGTCGAGATTACGGTAGTTTATTGCTTCTGAGATATGTTCGGCAGTAATGTTTTCAGAATCGCCCAGATCTGCTATCGTCCTCGCAACTTTCAAAATCCTGTCGTAAGCCCGGGCCGAAAGTCCTCTGATATCCATTGCTGTTTTAAGCAGTCTTCCTCCTGATTCATCCAACTGGCAGTATTTTCGCTGCATCGATGATGACATCTGGGCATTTGAATATACCCCTTTTACCGACTCAAACCGTTTTGCCTGAATAGCCCTGGCCTTAACAACCCTTTCCCTAACAACTGAAGAGTGCTCTGTTTTTCCTGAATCGGAAAGCTTGTCGTAATTTACAGGAACAACTTCAATATGGATGTCAATACGGTCAAGCAGAGGACCTGATATTCTGTTCAGGTACTTCTGTACCATTCCCGCGGAGCACATGCACTCCTTTTCAGGGTGATTATGAAATCCGCATGGACATGGATTCATTGAAGCAACGAGCATAAAACTTGCAGGATAGTCCACACTTGATTTTGCCCTTGAAATTGTAATTACTCTATCCTCAAGGGGCTGTCGCATAACTTCCAGAACTGTCCGTTTGAACTCAGGGAGTTCATCGAGGAACAAAACACCGTTATGCCCCAGGGAAATTTCTCCGGGCTGAGGGTAGGTGCCACCACCGACGAGTGCCACATCTGAAATTGTATGGTGAGGTGACCGGAATGGCCTCTTAGTCATCAATGCTGTATGGTAGTCAATCTTCCCGGCCACCGAATGAATCTTTGTTGTCTCCAATGCCTCTTCAAGGGTAAGCGGAGGTATAATAGTCGGTAACCGCTTGGCTAACATGGTCTTGCCGGCTCCTGGAGGACCAATCATTATAATATTATGACCACCGGCGGCAGCTACTTCGAGGGCCCGCTTAACATTCTCCTGACCCCTGACATCCGAAAAATCAACATCATATTTGTTTGCCTCACACGCAAAAATCTCAAGCAGGTCAACAACCACAGGAGTGAATTTTCTTGTACCGTTAAAGAAATCAACCACATCGCCAAGGTTTTCCATCCCATATACAACCAGACCATCAACCACGGCAGCCTCCCGTGCATTTTTCACAGGTACAATAACTCCCTTGAATCCTTCTTCTCTTGCTCTAAGTGCAATAGGAAGGACCCCTTTTACAGGCTGCAAGGTACCGTCAAGAGATAGTTCTCCCATTAAAACAAATGACTCAACCTCATCTTTTATGACTTTTTCATCAGCAGTAAGTATTCCCAGAGCCAGCGGCAGGTCGTATGATGATCCCTCTTTTCGTATATCTGCCGGAGCCATATTTATAACTACCTGTTTGCCCGGCCAGTGATAATTGAGTGCACGCAAAGCTGATTCTATCCTTTGCTGACTCTCTTTAACAGCGGAGTCAGGCAGTCCAACAAGAAAAAAACGGATGCCGCGCGACACATTAACTTCAATTGTAACTGTCACTGCATCAATGCCGGTTACGGCACTTGCAAATGTTCTTACTAACATAATAATAAGTTTACTAGCACTTTAGGAAACACAGTATCAAATATAGAATAATTTAAGACAAAAGACAAAAGGAAAAAGATAAAAGTTGAAGAAGAACCGCAAACCGCATGCCGCATGCCTCAAACCGTATGTCGCACGCTGTAAACCGGACGAAAGGAAAAAGATAAAAGTTGTAGGCGGGGCTGTTAGACGGGAAGATGGGGAGCAATAAGAAGGAATTGATATTTATTATACATTTACTCCTTTAAATACAACCTGAAATATTAATCACTTAAGCTTATATTATGGCAGAACAGAAGAAATTCATACCCTTTGTTTCGGCCGAAACGAAGATGGCCGAATTCACCCTCCGGGCCCTTATAATAGGACTTATCCTAGCAGTGGTACTGGGTGCAGCCAATGCCTACCTGGGGTTGCGGGCAGGGATGACAATTGCGGCCACCTATCCGGCTGCAGTTATTGGTATGGCCTTGTTAAAGGTAATGCGGGGAAGCATTCTGGAAGAGAATTTTGCCCGTACGGTTGGTTCCATCGGTGAATCGGTAGCCGCCGGCGCCATATTCACCTTACCTGCATTCTTCATTGCCGGTCTTTGGGATCCTTTCTTTACACCGGGACATTATGTTACCTCTACGGTTATTCTTATTTCCGGAGGTATACTGGGTATTATGTTCGTTGCCTTGCTTCGCCGTGTTATGGTAGATGATGCCGAGCTTCCCTTTCCTGAGAGTGTTGCGGCCGCTGAAATCCACAAGAGTGGCCGTTCCATGGGCAGCGGTTCCAAATTTTTGTTCAACGCAATGGGCATAGGAGCACTTATCCAGGCGCTCGGGCAAATGAATTTCTTCAAACTTTCGTACGATAAGTTTATCGCTTTCAAGAGCCAAACGATAAAGAGTACCGCCTTCAAGGTAAATGGTGGCGCCCTGCTCAGCTCGCCCGGTATCAGTCCGGCTTACATGGGTGTGGGTTATATAATAGGTCCCAAACTGGGAGCCCTAAACTTCAGCGGTGGATTGGTGGCATGGGGGTTACTCGCCCCCCTGGTATATCTCTTTGTCTCTCCCTATTTTACCCCTGATTATCTGCAGGAGTGGGCCACCAACTTTGTGGCTGCCTACCCAAAATATTCAGTAGACGACGCTCTTCAGAAAGTAAGTTCTCCTGAATTCCAGATGAGCCGCATCTGGTACCTCATCGTACGGCCAATTGCAATTGGAGGAATGCTCATGGGCGCTTTATATACCCTTTTCAAAATGCGCAAGACCCTTATTGCAGGTATTTCGCGTTCCTTCGGCGATGTGAAAAAAGCGGCTATGGGCGGATCGGTTGAACTAAGAACCGAAAAGGATATTAAGTTCTCATGGATCATTTTTGGTATTCTCCTGGTTGCCTTAGCTACTTTCATCATTACATATTTTGTTTTCAAAACAGCACTTCTTCCTGCCCTTGTTGCAGCCACCTTAATGATTGTACTGGCCTTTTTCTTTGCCGCGATTTCCGGTTACCTTGTAGGGATTATGGGATCGAGCAACAACCCTATCAGCGGATTGACTTTGACTGCTCTGGTGGTTACCGCACTTATACTGGTTACCATTGGTGTGAATGCAAATAATGGGGGAGTAGCCGCAGTGCTTGGCGTGGCAGCTATCGTGTGTGTTTCAGCTGCCGTTGCAGGCGAGATGCTCCAGGACCTCAAGGCAGGACATATTCTTGGCGGAACACCCTGGAAAATGCAAATCGGAGATATCATTGGGGTTGTGCTGGCCGGTGCGGTGATGTTCATTGTGCTCGATTTTTTAAACAGGGCTGACATTGCTCAGGGTCTGAATGAAAACTATATTGGCGGTTTTGGCAGCAAGAACCTTGCGGCTCCCCAGGCCGGGCTCATGGCCATGCTATCGAAAGGCATTGTGGGTGGTGAGATGACCTGGCCACTCATCGTATTTGGTATGTTCTTCGGAATGGGACTGATACTGATGCAGGTGAAGAGTCCTATGCTCATTGCAGTAGGTATGTATCTTCCGCTCGAAACAACATTTGCTATTTTCCTTGGCGGACTGGTTAAGGGAATTGTGGATATGATGATTGAAAGAAAAAAGCTCAATGAGGCCCAGCGTGCACGAGTCGAAAATATTGGCATACTTCTGGCATCAGGTCTTATCGCGGGTGAAGCGATCACCGGTTTGTTGTTTGCGCCGCTCAAGATCGCCAACATCGATTTTAAGCAGAAGCTATACGATCCGAATGTGATGATCGGATTTGCGATCATAATCCTTATTTCGCTCATTTTGATTTATATACCTGTACGCAATGCAGGCAAACCCGATGAACCGGCACCACCACAGGCAATAGTATAGTAAAACCCATATATAAAATACCAATCATCCGGAGTGGGACCAAAACCTAATAGCTAATAGCCAAGTTCTAAACCCGTTATAAAAACCTTTTCTAAATGAACTTCTTCGAGCGCCGGCGATTTTTGAAAAAAGCCAACCTGTTTGACCTTACTCCGGTGCGCTTGCATGAACATGAGGAGGAGACAGGTAAGGTGGTTATACTGGTTAAGAAATTTAAAAATGTCCGGTTTTCGCACTTTGCCCTTGGAAAACATTCGCCGGTGATCAGGATACGGCTGGATGAGATCGGCTCGGAAGTATGGAAATCAATAGATGGGGAATCCAATGTGGCTACCCTGCTCGATCACCTGAACAAGCGATGGAATGATATACCTGAAAAAACAAGCGGATTGGAAAAGCGACTGGCGGGATTCCTGAGCATTATGTACGATAACAGGTACATAAATTTCAGGGAGATAGAAAGTCGAAAGTAAAAAGTTGAAGTCTGCCTTCGCTACCTCCTTCGCTACCTCCTTCGCTAAAGCTACGGAGGTCAAAGAAAGCTATGACGGATGAAAGTTGAAGCGTTTAAGTGTTGAATAAGACAATTGAATTACAGCGAGTTATTTCAATCAGGAAGTGCCGCAATTTGTTATTTGCTTTCTATCCAGAAATCAGGTACCATATTTGTACCTCTTACTGTACAATCGATGCACTCTTTAATAATTGTACTATCTTTGAAGGAGGTATTACCTATAATTATCCATGTATAGATGATGCACGCATCATTAGTATATGGGGTAACCACTCCTGCAAAGTGATCTTTTATGAAAATCCTCTTTGATGAATTAGCTGAAACACTGAAATAGCCCAGTACTTTTTCATTTGGATCATTTATACTGTAAACATTGCTGGGAATACCCGATGGTATCATATCATAAAGACCTCCTACCTGTTCAGAAATATTTTGCAGTTTCTCCCAGTAGAGGTATTCGTCTTCATTCAGGGAATATTGGTTTACTAATATGCTGTATTTAATTCTCAACCTGTCAGTTAGGTTTGAAATAAAGTTCAAAGGATATCGGTTGATCCTGGATTCCACAAAAGCAGAAGTGTTTTTGATATTAATTTCATTAGAATTACTTGATACCCAGCATATAATATTTTTTGGCTTATAGGGCTCTGGAAAGTGAAATTCCCATGTCTCAGAATACTCCCATCTGTAGAACTTACACTGGTTTGTCGGATCGTGGGTATTTAAGTAAACCTGGCAACCCTCCTTACCTCCACTAAATTCATTACTTTCCTGAATGGTAACTTTTTCATAATAAACGCTGTCGATTGGAGGTACGGGTTTCATATCCATTGGAAATGATTCGTAATTCAGACTATTATTAGCACTATTTGTATTGATATGCAACGTATAAAAGCGGCCGATAACACCCTTAAAATTTGCAGGGTCTGTAACATAGGTTCCGGCAGCAGTTTCGGTTAAACTGAATGTATTACCAAGATCATCGGAAATTGTGACAATGCATCCCGTTAATGGGTTTGCAACACTTTTTTTTCCAAGAGGAAGGGATTTTGACAGTTTTATAGTATTTGAATCTGGTTGGTCAGTAATCAAACCTTCAACAACAAGCAATTCCTTATTATCTCTCGTTTGAGGAATAAACTGCGTGATACAACTGTTCACAAGAAGTAAAAATGAAATCAGTATAATTTTCTGTATCGGTTTCATCAGCATATAATAATATCCTTATCGGGATCAATAGACTTTAAATAATCAACCGAAACACTTTTAGCTTCTTCAACTGTTGTTACTCTATATTCTTTCTCTTTTTGTTGGATTATTACTTATCCTTTAGTCATTTCTAACAAAAGTAGGGAAATAATCTGTGTTACTAAGCACAAAAGCATTTTGTAACAAAGAGCCATTTGCTATTTATTCCATATTGGAGTTTTTTAGAAATAGATTATCTTAATGCAATTATTATTAAACTATATATTACGTTATTATATTATGTCCGTCTGCGACAGATACTTCAAGGGCTCTATTTACATTCTCCTGTCCCCGTACATTGGAAAAATCAACATCGTATTTGTTCGTTTCACTTGCAAAAATCTCAAGCAGGTCAACTTTTACAGGAAAAAACTTTCGTGTTCCGCCCGGTAGACAATGGGTGGGTTTTATGAAGAATTTTTGTACTTTTGAAAGGATAGGAAAAGTAAACTATCATTCAATTTATTGTTCATTATTTTTTACCAAAATTCAAGGAGAGTTCACGATATGAAAACAACCCGTCGAAATTTTATCAAAACGGTGGCTGCACCGATGATTACAGTCCCTTTAATCCTCCCGTCACGGGTGTGGATGTTTCCACCTAATAACCGCATCACCATGGGTTTCGTGGGTATGGGTAAACAGTCGCAGTGGTTGCTCACTAAATTTCTTCCTCTGACACAGGTCCTTGCTGTTTGTGACGTTGACACCACGCGCCGTGCTGACGCACAACAGATGGTTGATAAGTTCTACACTGATAACAAGGACAAAGGTGTTGCTGACTGCAAGGCATACAATGACTACCGCGAACTTATAGAGCGCAGGGATATAGACTCCGTCTGCATTGCAACACCCGATCACTGGCACTCTGAACCAATATTGCTGTCGCTCCGGAAAGGAAAGGATGTTTTCTGTGAGAAGCCTTTGACACATAATATTCAGGAGGCAATAGATGTTATCAGAGCTGTGGAGGAACACAAGCGCGTGCTTCAGACCGGTTCGATGCAACGTTCGATGAAGGAATTCCGGACAGCATGTGAACTGGTGCGTAACGGTTGCATCGGAAAGATCGACCATGTTGAGTGCAGTTTCGGAGGACCACCCATACCCTGCGATCTTGCAGAAGAAAAAATGGAACCGGGTCTGGATTGGAACCTGTGGCTTGGCCCGGCACCATTGCGCCCATATAATCCTGTATTGAGCCCCCGTGGAGTGCATGATCATTATCCAGCCTGGCGTTCTTACAAGGAATACGGAACCGGAGGCGTCGGCGACTGGGGTGCCCACCACCTCGACATTGCTCAGTGGGGGCTTGGAATGGATGATAGTGGCCCTGTCGAGGTTCGTTTCATCGGCAATGAAGCTGCACTGGTTTACTCAAATGGTATTACAGTGCTCCGCAAGGAAAATGGTTTTGGTGTTCATTTCTTTGGCAGTGAAGGAGAAGTCATGGTAAACCGTGGAACATTCAAAGTTCTTGTTAAAGGCCAGACGATTGCTTCCTATGTTGGCACCGAGAGCGAAGGCACAACCTGCGAAGCAGAAGTTGAGAAGGCTGAGAAGATGCTCCTGAAAGACGCAAGGATCAAGCTCTATGAAAGCACGTCACACTATGACGATTTCCTCTCCTGTGTCGTGAGCCGTAAAAAGCCGGTTGCCAGCGAACAGATCGGCGGCCGCACAGTAATTTGCTGTCATCTGATGAATCAACTTTATTTCAACAACACAGCCATGAAATGGGATCCGGCCAATTTCTGTTTTACCGGAGGAACAGGAGACCCCGCATGGCTTACAAGCAACTACAGGGATTGGAAGAAGACGATGTAGGCAGGAGCATGTCAGGGTATATTAACTTGCATTTTGTAAACCAAATAACTTAAAAGAATAAATCATGAAAAAGCTTACTTCATTAATTTGTCTGCTCCTGATCATGGTGTTTTCAGCCATTGCACAAGACAAAAAGATCAATGTCCTTGTATTCTCCAGGACTTCGGGTTACAGACATAACTCAATTTCATCAGGACTGAAAATGATGAGTGATCTGGCCCAGGAAAGAAATTGGGTATTGACTGCCACCGAAAATGCGGATCTTTTTACCCCTGAATTCCTGAAAGTTTTTGATGTAGCGGTATTTTTGAATCCCACACAGGATGTTCTGAATGAAGTTCAACAAAAGAATTTTGAAGCATTTATGGCTACCGGTAAAGGATTTGTCGGTATTCATGCAGCTGCCGATTGTGAATATGACTGGGCATGGTACGGACAATTGAACGGGGCATTCTTTAAAATCCATCCACCGGCTCAAACCGGAACGGTTATTTTTGAAAACACTGACCACCCGACTATGGTTCCTTTTAAAGGGATGAAAACCTATCGAACCTTCGATGAATGGTACAGTTTCAAGGAAAATCCAAGAGCAAAAGTTAAAGTGCTTGCCCGTCTGGACGAAACCTCACTTGATGAAGCTACCATGAAAGACGACAAATGGAAAATGGGTGACCATCCTCTGATCTGGTATCAGGAAACAGGCAATACACGTTCATTCTACTCTGTTTTCGGGCACACTCCGGAGGCTTTTCAGGATCCTAAAATTAAGGAGCACATCGGTTGTGCAGTGGATTGGGTAGCAAAAAGAAATTAGTGATCCGCTGGCATTCCGGGGAGATGCTTCAAATAGTAAAATAAACAGAATCATGATAATTTTGTGAGGTACAAGACAAAAGGAAAAAGTTGAGGAGCTTTGCGACGAAACCCCGCATCAGCGGGGATAAAAGTTGAAGTCCTCCTTTGCTAAAGCTACGGAGGTCAAAGAAAGCTATGGCGGATGAAAGTTAAAGGGTTGAAAGGTTTAGTGGAAGAACAAATTAATAGCCTTTGTTCAATTCCCCATTATTATCTAATTACAATCCATTGTAAAATAAACATCTGGACTTTCACTCGTATTCACTGATACACCAGCAGGTGGAAATGGCATTGTCCATACACACACTTTAGATAAAGAAGGAATATACGCCAATTCCAAATATTTTAATGAGGTACAGCTGGATATATCCAGACTGGTTATTGAATTGTAACTGCATAGCAACTCATTTAATACAGGCTTATTCGATACATCCAGATAGGTTAATGAATTGTTCCTGCATTCCAACCACCAAAGTTTAGGATTATTGGATACATCCAGACTGGTTATTAAATTGTTTGCACAATCTAAGTAACTTAGTGCAGGATTGTTGGATACGTCCAGACTGGTCAATAAGTTCCATGGGCAACCCAGGATATCGAGGGCCGGATTATTGGATACATCCAGACTGGTTAAGCGGTTCCCGCCACATTCCAACCACCAAAGTTTAGGATTATTGGATACATCCAGGCTGGTTATGGAATTTTGCCAGCAGGACAAACTTTCCAATACAGGATTTGTGGAAACATCAAGACCGGTTAATAAATTAAAATCGCAATCCAGATAATTTAAAGCAGGATTATTTGTTACATTCAGACTGTTTAATGAATTTTCCCGACAGAAAAGGCTAATCAGAGCAGGATTATTGGATACATCCAAACTTGTTAATGAATTGTACATGCAATATAATTCTTTTATTGAAGGATTATTGGATACATCCAAACTTGTTAATGAATTGTACATGCAATATAATTCTTTTATTGAAGGATTATTGGATATAGCCAGGCTGGTTATTTCGTTACTTGAGCAGTATAATTTTTCCAAAGCGGTATTATTTGAAAAATCCAGGCTTCTTAACCCGTTATCTTCGCACCGTAAAACTATTAAGGCTCTGTTTTTTGAAACATCCAGACTGGTTAACTGGTTAATATTGCAAAACAGAGAATCCAGATTTACAAATGCTTCAATACCCTTCAGATCGAAAATGCCGCGATCCGTGATATCCAAAAAAGTAATCTCGGCCGCTTCATCCGGACTAATGATCCCATCGCCATTTTTATCGACACCAAGGTCTATCAGAGCCTTTAAAAAATTACTATCCTTTATGTTAGTGGATTCAGGTTCCTTTTTACATTGACTTAATCCTGCCACAAACAATGTTATTAGCAATATTTTGATTATTGTTTTCATATTTGACAGGGGAGTTAACTACTTTACCATTTTGCCTAATTACATTCCATTGTAAAATAAACATTCGGACTGCCGGTTGTATCCACGGTCACTCTTGCCGGGGGAAAGGGTATTGTCCATACACATACTTTAGTTAAACTAGGCATAGAACCTAATAACAAATACTCCAATGCAAAATTACCTGAAACATCAAAACTGGTTAATAAATTCCCCTCGCAGAACAAATATATCAGTGCAGGATTATTCATTACATCCAGGCTGGTTAATGAATTGCCAGAACAATTTAAGGATTCCAGTGCAGGACTATGAGATAAATCCAGGCTGGTTAATGAACCGTCCCTGCAATCAATGCCTTTTAGTGCAGGATTATTCGATACATCCAGGCTGTTTAATGGATTGTCCCAGGACATAAAGTAAATCAGTGCAGGATTATTCGATAAATCCAGGTTTGTAAATGAATTGTAACAGCAATCCAGCGAGGTAAGCCTGGGATTATTGGACAAATCAAGGCTGGTTAATGAATTCCCGTCGCAATATAAGATATTTAGTTCCGGATTATTGGATACATCCAGGTTTGCTATTGAATTCCACTCGCATTCCAAAAAAGTCAGCGCAGGATTATTGGATACATCGAGGTCTGTTAATTTATTGTACGGACATTCCAACCTTTTCAAATAGGGATTATGTGAGATATTCAAACTCTTCAGCCTGTTTATCCAGCATGTTAATGTTTGCAACTCCTTGTTATGTGACAGGTCGAGACTGATCAAGTGGTTTTGATCGCAATATAGAGTACCAAGATTTATAAATGCTTCGATTCCTTTCAGGTCTCCAATGCTGTGATCACGAACATCTAAGGAAGTTACCTCAGCTGCTTCACCGGTACTAATAATGCCATCGCCATTTTTATCGACACCCAGATTTATCACAGCATCTAAAAAGTTAATATCCGGTATAGTAACGTTAGTTTCAATGTCTTTTTTACATAGACTTAATACCGTCGCAATCAATGATATCATCAATACTTTGATTATTGTTTTCATAACTGACAGGCAGGACCGTTGTATTACAAATTTATGACATTAATGAGCCAAAGTCAAATCTATATAACAGTAAACAAATTATTTATAAAGCTATAAATTAAATATAAATAGTCGCTATTCTTTTTGCATGCATTGTTTTACCAGCTCCTAGCAGTCTTATCATTGATAATGAATGACTCTCCAGGATTTTTAGGGAAGACATTCCAATCAGGAAGCAATATCTTAGAAGGTCTTATTTCTTGTTTTACGCACTTTTAATAAATAGGTTCTGAAACCCTCAGTTAATGGGGTTTGATTTTTGAATTTGGGTGTTGCAAAGGTATTTTTCAGAACACTTACTCAACCATTTCCAGTAGATTTCTAAAAATCTCTGCTTCATTGACACCATGAACTCACCCCCCATGCCCCTTCTATAGCGGGGCAGGCTCTCTCTGCTGCACCTCATGAACTCACCCCCCAGCCCCCTCTCTGCTACGCAAAGAGGGGGCGTAATGCAATGTAATTCAGGACATTCCCCCTCTTTACAAAGTAGAGAGGGGGAACAAAAGGGGGTGAGTACATGGGTTAGGAGAGGGGGTGACTGTAAAAATAGTTTTATTTTTGATTATAGGATTTTACAGTCATGAGTAAAAGCACTTATCTCGATATT